>ERZ772921.398-NODE-398-length-26642-cov-5.623952_pt1 | contig 26642 bp, 25 predicted proteins | sample MGYA00512117_ERZ772921 | MGnify/ENA primary metagenome ERZ772921 (study PRJEB29015, sample SAMEA2737944) | human oral metagenome | biome: human oral; feature: human-associated habitat; material: dental | place: China | collected 2150 ...
TTTGTAATATTCATACTGAACATATATTGCATGCTAGTGACACTGCTAGTGTCAAAACTGGAGAGATTAATACTGTTTAGTGATTCCATATTTTGAAACATACCGTGCATATCAACAACTTTACTAGTGTCAAAACTGGAGAGATTAAGGTTCGCGAGCTTCTTTGTACCAGCAAACATATAGCTCATATTAGTAACATTTTTTGTAGTGAACGCGGTGAGATTTAGTGAAGTTAACTGCTTGAGCCCATTAAACATAAAACTCATATTGGTGATAGAATCAAGTTCCCAACCAGACAGATTAAGAGATTGAAGATCATTACTTTCTGAGAATATATATTGAATATTACTAACTTTTTTAACATTGAGGCCTGAGAGATCAAGAGAGGTGACTTTGTGTAAATCTGCAAACATACTCTCCATATTAGTAACGTTACTAGTGTCAAAATGCCTAATATCGATAAATGGAAAATGAGAACCAGAAAACATACCTTGCATATTAGTGACTTTACTAGTATTAAAACCAGAGAGGTCTATAGGATCAGCAGTTATACTCTGTTCATATGGACTTGCCGCAAACATATAGCTCATATCTTCCACATTACTAGTATCAAGATTCGTAATTTTAATTTTCTTAATAATCCATTTACCACCACTAAACATAAAACGCATATTTTTAACACGACTGGTATTGATGCCAGCTGTATCAATAAGATTCGTATTTGAACTATTATTACCTATATCATAAAACATATAACTTGAATCCTCATTAGCGTAAGCAATGTCGGCGTCGCTATACCAAAGTATAGACTGAGCGGTAGCATCATACCAAGCATAGGCAGGGACGTCAGAATCCGCAGTAGAGACAACCTCGATATTAGCACCAACAGGAGGGGCAGAGGTAGAATGTTTAAAAGATTTTTCAACGCCTGAAGTGCCAAAACTACTAAGAGTATCTCTAAATTTTTTACCCGGTATGAATGTTGTTGATGTGGGGACGCGATTAGTAATCGCAGTGACTAATATCTTTTTGGAATAAGTACCGGAAGTGAGATCAGGACCGGTTTTGACGCCAAATTGTAGAAAGAACTTGGCAATCTCCGAATGATTAATACTGAAAGCTGAATCTGGTAGACTGGCTTTTGGGACCGATTTAAAGACAGTCTGATTGACTCGATAACCCCAAGTTTTAGGGTCAAAAGAAGTTGATAGTCTTGGCGAAGTGATCGATGTGATTTTTTGAGTAACAGAGGAGTCTACGTGGTTTAAATTCGTATCCTCGTCAATACTAGAAACATAAGCCGTAAAGCCAGTACTATTATCGGTATTATATTCAACAACAGCCGTTTCCTGCTTAAAGGTCGCTGCGGCATTCTCTGTTTGATTAAAATGAAAATCAACGTTTGGATTTACAATAGAAAGGCTGAGATGAGCAGGAACGGGAGCAGCAGAGACTGATATCTGAGGAATAAAAAATAGACTTAAAAATGATAAGAAAAAGGAGAAAATTATAATATGTGGCTTCAAAATATTATATTTTCTATTTCTCTTTAAAAACATATATGAATATGACCAGTCTTTAGTTGTTATGTTTATTTTAGCATAGTTTATCCGATTTTTACATTAATTGGATATTTTCATAGATTGCATGCTTATAGCCGAGGCTCTATGCATGATATAATTAATCATGGATAGACAGAACTTGAATGAAAAAATAGAAATGATAAAAAACTGGCTGGGTACGGGAAGCCTCAATATCTTTGGTTTGCCGATGAGTGGCAAGGATACGGTGGGAATGAGACTTGCAGAAGACTTGCAGGCGAAATTCTTATCTTCCGGGATTATAATCCGTGCCTATGAAGCAGAACAGAATGAAGATATGACTGGAAGTGGAAAACTAATTCCAACAAATACCTTTTATGATATAATCTTGCCATATTTTTCACGCAAAGAACTTCAGAATGATTCCCTGATTTTGTCCAGTGTGGGACGCTGGTCTGGTGAAGAAGATAAGATTATGGAAGCCGCAAGAGCGGGTGGACATGAAATTAAAGCAGTAATTATGCTGGATCTGACAGAGGAAGAAGTAAAAAAGCGTTTTAGAGTAGCAAAGGAGCTAAACGACCGTGGCGGACGAGCTGACGATGCAAATATGGAGGTTTTTAAAACCAGACTTGCCGAATTCCGTGAAAAAACGATGCCAGTACTTAATCACTACGATGAGTTAAAGATGCTGATTAAAGTACCAGCAAATCAGAGCCGTGACGAGGTTTATGATACCGTAATTGAGAAGTTGATTGAATTTATCGGATAAAGGATATCAAGCATATCATTTTAAAGAAATAAAACATAATTACACAATTGTATGCCCTAATCACGTTTTAACATGACCGTAAAGGCTTCGGAGGGGATGTCAATTTTGCCGAAACGTTTCATCCTGGCCTTACCACGTTTTTGTTTCTCGAGCAATTTAGCTTTGCGATCGCGGTCACCAGTATGAATCTTGACGGTCACATCTTTACGAAAGGCACCGATGGTTTCGCGAGCGATAATACGAGCACCGATAGCGGCCTGCAGGGCAACTTCGAAATTCTGGCGAGGGATCACTTCCTTTAGTTTCTTTGTGATTGTGCGGCCGATAGAATCAGCTTCAGAACGATGACACATCAGAGCTAATGCGTCTATGCGTTCACCGCCAATTAAAAAATCTACACGTACTAAGTCTTCAGGACGGTAATCCGAAATTTCATAGTTAAAGCTGGCATAGCCGGAAGTAAGTGATTTTAATTGATCATAAAAATCAGTAAGAAGATTGGACATGGGAGCCTCAAAATTGATAAGAGCACGATCTTCGAGATAAGAAATATTTTTCTGCAAACCGCGTTTTTCAACAATTAAGGTCAAAACATTGCCGATCATAGAGACTGGTAAGATAATTTCACCCCTGACCCAAGGTTCGCGAATTTCGGAAACATAACTAGTGTCAGGAAGATTAGAAGCAGATTTAATTTCAAGCTCCTCGCCGGAATTAAGGCGAACTTGATAGTTTGTGGACGGATTAGTAACGACGAGATCTAATTTAAATTCACGTTCAAGACGCTCCTTGATGATATCCATATGAAGAAGACCGAGAAAACCGATGCGAAGACCAAAACCTAGAACTGGGCTGTTTTCTGGTTCAAAGCGCAAAGCGGAATCGCTGAGGGATAATTTCTCGATAGCATCTTTTAAATCTTTATATTGGTCATTGGAGACTGGGAAGAAACCAGCATAAACAAAAGGTAAGACATTTTTATAACCCGGGAGCGGAGTACTGGCAGGTTTCTTCTGTAGAGTGACAGTATCACCAACCTTAGCTTCGCGAGTGGTTTTTAGGTTAGTCACAATATAACCAACCTCGCCTTCGGAGAGATTATCTTTAGGTTGCATACCGGGTGTCAAGACGCCAACCTCTAGAGCGATACCATTTATTTTGGAAGCCATCATAAAAATATTGTCGTTCTTTTTGATTTGGCCATTAAAGACGCGAACATAAAGTACAACACCACGATAGTCATCAAAATAGGAGTCAAAAATGAGAACACGAGTTTCGAGGGTGGAACTAGTCGATTCGGATTCGATTGGAGCTTTTGGGCTTGGTGCTTTTTGGATAATTGCGTCAAGAACTGCTTCAACGTTTAAACCTGTCTTAGCAGAAACCGGAATAATATCTTCTTTTTTACAACCAAGGAGATTAATGATTTCGCCTGAAACTTTTTCGACATCAGCGGCCGGAAGATCGATTTTATTGATCACGGGAATGATTGTGAGATCCTGCTCGAGGGCGAGATAAACATTGGCGAGAGTCTGTGCCTGAATCCCCTGCGTGGCGTCGACAACGAGAATAGCCGATTCGACAGCCTGTAGAGAGCGTGAAACTTCGTAAGAAAAATCAACATGGCCAGGAGTATCGATGAGATTTAATTCATATCCTTTGTAGTGCATTTGAACTGGAGTCAACTTAATCGTGATCCCCTTTTCACGTTCAAGCTCCATGGAGTCAAGCAATTGAGATTTCATTTGTCTCTTTTCGACTGTACCAGTGATCTCCATCATACGATCAGCAAGAGTGGATTTACCGTGGTCAATATGCGCAATAATGCAGAAATTGCGAATGTGGTCTGAATTCATGAGGTAATTATAACAGATATGGGGTAGAGATGGAATGAGCAGAATTTGGTATAATTTAAGAGTGAAAAAAATTTTGGCAGTATCGGGTGGAATTGATTCAATGGTACTACTTGATATGTTCTATAAAAAAGAACCGGCCAATATTTTGGTGGCGCATTTTAATCACGGAACAAGAGACTCGGCCGACGCCGACGAGAAGTTTGTTAAAGAGAAATGTACAGAGTTGATGGTGCCGTTTGAATCTAGGAAGATTATACTCGGAGGGGGAGTTTCCGAAGAAGAAGCCAGAGAAAAAAGATACGATTTTTTATATCATGTCGCGAATAAATATAATGGTGTAATTTGTACTGCACATCACGTGGATGACCTTTTAGAATCCGTAGTAATTAATCTGATTCGTGGAACCTTTTGGCGAGGATTAGCACCGTTTGGAAATACAAAAGTTCAAAGACCACTAATGGATCTCGGAATAGGTAAGACTGATATTTTACGCTATGCTAGTAAGAATCATCTCTGTTTTCGACAAGATCCAACAAATTTTGAAGATGATTATTTACGAAATAGAGTGAGAAGAGCTTTAGGAAATTTAGAACAAAAAACAAAAAATCAGCTACTAGAACTTGCCAGGAAACAGAAGATTTTACGTGAGGAGATTGAGAAAAACCTTACCGATTTATCTAAGCAAATTATTATAAAAAATTCGGGGGATGAGATAATTTTTCAGAGAGATTTTTTTAAGAATAGTGCGGGAGAGACGGTGTGCGAAAATAATATAAATACACAGGAATGCGAGAAAAAGGTGAATATGCTGACGTGTGAAATTTTGAGAACGATTTGTCTTGGAAGAGGGATCTCGCTAACCAAACCTCAAATCATAGATTTTTTAGAAGCAATTAGAGAATATAAACCGGGAAAGAAATTTAACTTGCCAAAAGATAGAATGGCGACAATCAGTAGAGATTTTGTAAGGCTTTAATGGTATAATATAGAGAAGAAAATGATAAAAACAGGAAGGTCAAAAGATGTCAGGACACAGTAAATGGGCGACCACGAAACGCCAAAAAGCCATCGTCGACGCAAAGCGTGGCGCGGCTTTTACAAAAATTGCAAACCAGATTGCGATTGCCGCAAGAAGCGGTGGTGATCCTTCAATGAACCCTACTCTTGCGATGGTACTGGAAAAAGCTCGTAAAGCGAATATGCCAAAAGCGAATATTGAACGAGCAATTGCGAGGGCGACCGACAAGAGTGCAGCCGCGATGATTGAGGAAACTTACGAGGCTTATGGTCCTGCAGGAATTGGTATTATCATTGAAGTTGCGACCGACAACAAAAACCGCACAATGCCAGAAGTGCGTAATGTACTTTCTAAAAATGGTGGACGTATGGCGGATCCAGGAAGCGTGATGTTCCAGTTTGCGCACAAAGGCGTAATTGAGATTACTGAAAAAGGCGAAGAGGCTTTGATGACCGCGCTTGACTGTGGAGCTGAAGACGCCAATGAAGGTGAGGATGGCATTGAAATTATTACTGAGGCAACTGATTTAATGAAAGTCAGACAGGCTTTAATTGACGCTGGCCTCTCGGTTGATAACGCGGAACTTCGCTACATCGCAAATACTTCCGTGCCAGTAAGTGAAGAGGATGCCGAAAAAGTCGACAAACTTTTAAATGCAATTGATGACCTCGACGATGTAACAAACGTATTTACGAACGCCGAATAATCTGTTAAAATAGTTAGCGGAAGGGTGGCCGAGTGGTTGATGGCACTGGTCTTGAAAACCAGCAAGTTAACGCTTCGCAGGTTCGAATCCTGTCCCTTCCGCCAAGTGGCACCATAGCTCAGCTGGTTAGAGCGTAGGACTCATAAGCCTAAGGTCACTGGTTCGATCCCAGTTGGTGCTACCAAGATATAGCAGGATAATAACGAAGAGATTCGTTATTTTTTATTGAGTGAAGCCTAAGTCGTCGAAGATAAATGATTATATAATTTAAAAACGTAAAAGTTTAGTCTTCAGAATTAATAAAGTCAAAATCATAGTCTTCATATTGCCCATGGAAACGCTCTGGGTAATCATCGGGATCAATCGGAACCTTATCAAGAGGTAGACGGATTTGATCAGTCGAACCCTCTTCATATTCTTTGATAGACAGTCGAATACTGGGGTCTGAAGTGTGAAACCTAAACATTGAATCTGGCAGATCAAATTCCTTAAAGTTGATTGATTTAAGGTATTCCTTGATTTCGCGATCGGTTTTTTCGTTCGAAGATGAATCACGATCTGGCTTATAGACGGATGGATAATAATAAAAATCATAGAGAGATTGGCGAAGATCCCTGGCAGCGGCAAGTGGACGGCCCAGAAAATCTTCTGAGATAACATCCCAATCGACTAGGTTGGTTGTAAAGTTTTGGGCAACCTCTGCGCCACGACTGATGCACTTATTAAGCATGAGAGCTACGTCAAAAGTACGGATGCGATCAACATAGTTAATATCTTCTAAGGTCGGGATGGAATCAGTGAATTCAGAGATGACGCTTTGCATCATCAATGCTTTAAGAAAGAGACGACTACTCAGCTCATCTTGATAATTTGGTAACTCATTGTAGGTAGGTCGGATGATATTTTCCAGAAAATCGTTCTTGGCAGACTCGGTAAAATAAAGTTGATTATTGAGCACTAAACTTTCGTTAACTGTAAAGTCACGCGTTCGGAAGTAATGCTCAAAGGACTCAGATTGGATACCATGACCAAAAGCGTAATCTTCCGGCATGAACTTTTGAGAGAGATGGTCCAACTCTTCAGAAGAAACTGGCTGGTCACCTTCACGATCATCAATATGGACAAGATCAATGTCGCGAATTGGCTCTATGTCACCGGTGAGAAATTGCCTAGTGATACTTCTGGCGACACCACCCATAACAGCAACGCCTTGTGGCAGTTCGTGAAGAAATGGGAACCGCTCATAGATTTCAGGGGTGAGAGGATACTGATTAATTTTCTTGTAGCTGTCACGGAATTCGATTCGCTCATCTTCGTCCTCATATTCATTCTCGTAGTTCTCTTCTTCCTCAGAGTCGTCATTGCCATTTTCGTAGTTCTCTTCTTCCTCAAAGCCATCATTGCCATCATCGTATTCATTTTCAAGACTATCATGCTGCTTAGTGGCGCCGAAATCAGAGCTCTCCATTTTTATGCCTATTTGTCGCTGAAGGCTGGAAGAAAGAGTTGAAAGAAGATCGAGCTCGGGATCAACAAATTGCGCTTGTTGCTCTGGCTGATAAAAAGTCGAAAGAGATACTTCCCCACCCGCAATCTGGGGGTTATGATTCTCTGCGGAATGGAATTGGTTGAGTTGTTCAGACATTTTAAACCTTTTACGTTTATTATACCAAAAAGAGCGGAGACTGAGGAAAAATCTTGGTCTATGATAGAATGGTGTTATGATTGCACACATTGAGGGAGAAGTTTCAGAAAAGTTTTTAAACTCTATTATTGTTGATGTCCATGGGGTAGGCTATGAAATTGGACTATCACAGATTGATGCAGAGGGTACTCTTGTGGGTGAGAAAAGAAAATTTTATACTTATCATGCAATACGTGAAAACTCTGAGGATTTATATGGATTTTCGAGTCTGATGGCGAAAAAGATGTTCGAAATGCTGATTTCAGTGAACGGAGTAGGTCCGAAGGCGGCGATGGCAATTCTTTCTTTGGCGACACCAGAGGAAGTACGTAATGCAATTGCTAATGCAGATGCAGCATTTGTGAGCAAGGCGACAGGCGTAGGAAAAAAATCTGCGGAGCGTGTGATTGTGGATCTAAAAGATAAGGTGGGTCTTCCAACTAGATATGGCGCAACCGAAATTGTGGCTGTGCAAAATCAACCAGAAAATGACGAAGCGTTGGATGCTCTGATGGCACTTGGATTCCCGTTGAAAGAGGCGACAGATGCACTGTCAAAGGTTGACGTAAGCCTGCCAATTGAAGAGCGTATCAGATTGGCACTAAAACAGCGTTAAAAAAATACCTAGCTTCCACTAGGTATTTTTATATTCAGAATTAGACGATTGGAGGATTAAAAGTATCACTGTTAGTTTCGGCAGGAGTGTCGACTGGAGTAGTATCAATAACTGGAGAGACTGATTCGGTGCCAGTGAAAGTGACTGGTTGCGCCGAGGCAACATTGACTGGAGCGGTAGTAGATGAAGGGGTGGCCGAACTATCAAGAACAGCGCAATCTTCAACTGACGGTTCGCCTTTTTCAACATGAACAAGATGAGTAATAGTCTCAAGCTCATCAGTTGGTGTATCAACATTTTCAAAGGTATATGTGGTTTCAGAACCGATGGTGGACATACGTAAAGTACCAACACTAAACATATGCTCAAAAATACCAGATTGTTTGAAACTGACATCTTCTATGGCGACAAGATCAATCACATTAGTGGAGCTTGAAAAAAGAGAGGTGACGGTATTCTGAATAAGGCGTTTATTGGTGACGTAGAGGCAATTACCAGAGTAGACGTGAGTAGAAATCAGAGTAGCAATCCAGATAGTACCAAGAACCACTAGTAGAATCATGAGAAGGAAGGATCTTGAGGTGGCGTCTAGGTTAAACATAAAGGAGCTGCCGCCGTTAATTAAAATACTAGCTGCGATGAGAACAATTGAACAGATGAAAGCGCCTGCCCAGATGCCGAGCGGGATGAGTTTGGTTTTTTTGATTACTAAAACAAGCTGTTCACCTTTTTCAAAGGCAATACCTGGTAGTTGTTTTTTGGAGTTTTTTGCCATAGTATGGTCCCAATTAATTGATGTTTATTATAGCATTTTAAGCGGGTTTTTGCAAATTTGTTGGAGAGTATTGGACTGCATAGAGGCGTCATGAAGACAGATGGCGCCTTACGAAAACTAGCTGGTTTTGATTCCCTTCAGGTGGCGTTTGGCTTTTTCGGTGACACGACGACCACGCGGAGTTTTTTCAATAAAGCCAAGCTGGATCAGGTATGGTTCGTAATAGTCCTCGATGGTTGTAGTTTCATCGCCGGTGAGAGCGGCGATAGTGGTAAGTCCGACGGGACGATCCCCATAATTCTCAAGCATCAGTTCAAGCATATTGCGGTCGGCAGGGTCAAGGCCAAGATCGTCAATCTCAAGAAGAGCTAGGGCGCGCGTGGCGGTTTCAGCATCAATAATACCGTCACCATTCACATCAGCGAAATCGCGCACACGTTTAGTCAAGCGGTTAGCAATGCGGGGAGTGAGACGTGAACGAGTGGCAAGAAGAGCCGTAGCTTCAGGCTTGATTTCAGTATTTAGAATATCAGCGGTACGAGAGACGATCTGTTCGATTTCAGGAATTTTGTAATACTCTAAGCGATGGGTGATACCAAAGCGATCACGGAGTGGACCAGCAAGGGAGCCAGTACGGGTGGTGGCGCCAATGACGGTAAAATGAGGGAGATCGAGACGAACCGAGCGGGCGGCTGGACCTTTACCAATAACAATATCGAGCTTGTAGTCTTCCATGGCTGAATAAAGAATCTCCTCAACTGCACGACGCAGACGGTGGATCTCGTCAATAAAAAGAACGTCGCCATCTTGAAGGTTGGTTAGGATAGACGCGAGGTCGCCAGCGCGTTCAATTGCGGGACCAGAGGTGACACGAAGATTGGCACCAAGTTCATGTGCAATAACATTCGCCATGGTGGTTTTACCAAGACCGGGAGGGCCGTAAAGCAGAACATGATCGAGCGAAGTGCCGTCGGCACGTTTTTTGACGGCATCAATGGCAATTTTGAGATTACGCTTGAGGCGTTCCTGTCCAACATACTCCTGAAAACTAGTCGGACGAAGACTGACTTCAATTACCTGTTCTTCAGTATCATCTTGATGCGAGACATTATCAATTACGCGTTCGATTGCCACTTTAGTCCTTTCTGACGGATATTACTTTTCAGCTAGCGCTTCGGGGGTCTGTATTATATAATATATTGTAACATCTATGTTTAACTAAAGGAGGATTATATGTCTGATATTGAGGCTGAGAACTTTAAATCCAGCGAAACCTATAAAAATCTACAGACTGCTTTTGCAGGAGAGGCACAGGCTCGTGTAAAATACCAATTCTTTGCTTCACAAGCTAAGAAAGATGGCTATGAACAAATTTCGGCGATTTTTACTGAGACTTCTGATAACGAAAAAGAACATGCGAAATTATGGTACAAGTATCTCAACGATGGTAAGGTGGCCGACACAAGAACTAACCTAAAGATTGCAGCAGCTGGCGAAGACTACGAATGGACAGATATGTATGCTAAGTTTGCAAAAATTGCACGCGAAGAAGGCTTCATCGAGATTGCAACCAAGTTTGAAGGTGTGGCAGCAATTGAAAAATCCCATGAAGAGCGTTATTTGAAATTAATGAAAAACATCGATGATGATGTCGTATTTAAGTCAGACAAGGTGACAGTTTGGAAGTGCCGAAACTGTGGTTACACTTTTGTGGGTGAAGAAGCTCCAGAAGTTTGTCCAGTCTGCGCTCATCCTCAGGCCTTCTTTGAAATTCGCGCAATTAATTACTAAAAGCGTATTAGAAAAATAAGCCTCACGTGGGGCTTATTTTTTTGTAAGAATTTTGGCTAAAATAGTGAAGAGGCTGATCGTATTGCAAAAGAGGAATTTGTTATTCTCCAAGATGCATCAGTGAATGGGTGATAGCAGCGGCGAGAGCATCGGCGGCATCGTCTGGTTTTGGTACTTCGGTGAGTCCGAGATGAAGCTTAACCATTTCCTGCATTTGTTTTTTGTCGGCACTACCGTAACCAGTCATAGTCTTTTTAATTTCGTTTGGGGTGTATTCAAAGGTGGGAAGGTTGTGCTGCTTACAGACAAGCAGAGCGACGCCTCTGGCCTCGGCGACAGATATTCCTGTGGTGATATTTTTAGTGAAGAAGAGTTTTTCAATACTAACACAGTCAGGCTGATCTAGCTTAATGATTTCATGAAGCGATTCATAGATATCAAGAAGACGTTCCTGGAGAGGAGTATGGGCGGGAGTAGTAATTACGCCATTATCAATCATCTTAGTACGTCCGGTGGTGTGACCATTTTGCTGCTTAATCTCAATAACACCAAAGCCGCAGATGCCAGTGCCGGGGTCAATGCCTAGAATCCTCATAGTTTATTTCCCTGGTTTGAAGAGAAGTAGGGAAAGAATTTGACGTTTGAGATTGTATATAAAATATTCATATGGTGATATATTTATTCATTAACATATTGGATCAGAGTGGTACGTAAATCCTTAACTGGAATAACGAAGGGGTCGCGGATGGTAGCGGGAGCGATGGCGTGTTTGAACCCGAGCTTCTTCGCTTCATTGATTCGCTGATCAGGGCGGAAGGCAGAACGAATTTCACCGCCAAGCCCAACCTCACCAAAAACCACATACTCTTCGGAAAGCTTACGGCCGGCGGCGGCAGAGGCGATGGCAAGACAGACTGCAAGGTCGGCAGCAGAATCTTTGATCTTAATACCACCGACTACATTTAAGAAAATATCCTTATCGCTAAGGTTTAATTTGGTACGTTGCTCGATAACCGCGATAAGTAAGTTGAGGCGATTAAGATCAAAACCAGAAGCGGCGCGCTTAGGGTAGCCAAAATTAGTGGTGGTGCAGAGAGCCTGAATTTCAACAAGGAGTGGACGAGTACCTTCCAGAGTGGCGAGGATGATCGAGCCGTCGGTATTTTGACGCTCGGCAAGCAGAGCAGCGGAAGGATTCTTGACCTCACTTAAGCCCTTTTCATTCATTTCAAAAATCGCAGCTTCGGAGGTAGGCCCGAAACGATTCTTCACAGCACGAATGGTTTTGAAACCACCATAACGATCCCCCTCAAAATTAACCACCACATCAACGAGATGCTCCAGAACTTTAGGGCCAGCAAGAGTGCCCTCCTTGGTGACATGACCGACGATGATCACAGCGGTGTCTGTGGACTTGGCGGCCTGGATGATGAGGTTGCCGGCATTAGTGATCTGGGAGACGGTACCAGGTGCGGAGGAGATTTCGTTGATGGCGAGAGTTTGAATCGAGTCAACAATAACAAGATCAAAGTCACCTTCACGGATAGTCTTGGCAATATCATTGCCAGAGGTAGAGCTGGCAAAAACCAACTTATCAGAATCTGCACCGAGACGAGCGGCCCGCATTTTGACTTGGCTGGCCGACTCCTCACCAGAGACATAAAGCACCTGATGTTTTTTGGCAACTTCAGCACAAATTTGCATTAAAATAGTGGACTTACCGATTCCCGGCTGCCCGGCAAGAAGCGTGACGGAACCACGTAAAATACCGCCACCAAGTACTTCATTGAGGCCGGGAAATTCAGTTTTAAGACGTTCCTTGTCGCTAGTAACTGTAATCTCATTAATCTTGGTGAATTTAAGAAGTTGACCACTAGTCTTGGCCTGAGAGATGGCATTTTTTCCACTAGCTTCACTAACCACAAAATCTTCAATGATGGAATTCCAGGCATCACAGTTATTGCAATGTCCCGCCCACTTTGAGTATTTGGCTCCACAATTCTGACAGACAAACTGGCTAGTGTTTTTTCCCATACTAAAATTATAACAGGCTTTAGTGGTAAAATAAATTTATGATAAGAGAGTTAATTAATGAATATTTAGAGCTTTATCCGGAGGAAACAGAAGGGCTGCTGGCAGCAAGGAAGCTATCCGAAAAGGCGGGGACGGATGAAGAAAAAATATTTGATAGAAAAAACTCAGATGGCCATTTTACTGCCTCGGCTTTTATTCTCTGTCCTAGTCTTGGTAAGATTTTACTCTTAAAACATAAGTCCTTAGGCATTTTGCTGCAACCGGGCGGACATATTGAAAAAGAGGATGCTACGCCATTTGCGGCAGCACTAAGGGAGCTTGAGGAAGAGACGGGATGTCTTGATTTAGAAAAAATAAATTATATCGAAATTCTACCAGATGACCCACTAGTGCCGTTTCATATTGATACTCATAAGATTCCAGAGAATCCCCAAAAAGGCGAACCAGCACACTTACATCATGATTTTGGTTATTTATTTGAGATAAATGAGATTCAAGAAATAAAAATCGATCCAAATGAGTCTGATGGCTTTTTATGGGTTGACCTGGAAGAGTTCTATAAGCAACCCCATTTTGCGGCAATCGCCCCGAAGGTGAAAAAATTCTTAGCAGAAAATCGTGTATAATATGGGTATGGTTGAACAAAAAACAAAGAGGGGGTTTACGATTATTGAATTGGTGGTGGTGATCTTTTTTGCTTCCTTACTACTCGTACTATTCTTTTTGCAGAAATTAAATTTGGATGCGATGCACCGCGACGAACAGCGCAAAGAAGCGATCAATGCAATGTATTATGCACTTGAGGAAGGCTTCCACGCAAAGAATGGATACTACCCTGAAAAAATTTCTGAAGAGAATTTAACGGTGATGGATCCAAGTCTCTTTACGGATCCAGGTGGAGTAAACTTGGGACGAGAAGGTAGCACATACTCTTATGAACCAGCGAACTGTTCTAATGGAAAATGTAAGGAATATACTCTAAAGGCGCAGATGGAAAAAGAGGATACTTACATCAAGAAAAATAGAAGCTAGGAAACTAAAAAATATCCACCAACTTGGTGGATATTTTTTACTACTTTTCGATGACTTGATCGATTGCTTTTAGTAATTCATCAATAAAAGCCTTATCGAAATCCTTCTTTTCCTTATCAGTCATTTCATCCCAAGTCTTTTCACGATTTTCTGATTCGAACGCTACTGCTAACGGATAGTCTGTGCCGTTGTATGGTAATTTTAATTTTTCTTTATTAAGACTTCCGTGATTAATATTATAAACTAGTTTCATTTTTCCTGTTGGGGAAACAACAGCGACACATTGTTTGAAATAACACTTGTGATTGTTCAGATTTTTGGTTTTCTCTTGAAGATAACTCCAAAACTCAGCATTAGTGGTCTCTTCAGGCAATTCTCCTCCCCAACGTCTTAAAGCAACTCCAGGCTCTCCGTTTAACTCCTCAATAAAGAAACCCGTGTCATCACCAATACTAACTAACCCAGTTTTATAGGCGTAAGCTCGTGCTTTTGCTATTGCGTTGTCTTCAATTGAATTAATGCCTTCTGGTATATTAATTTTAATATTGAAGGTTTTTGGCGACTCTAAATTAAATTTATCACCTAAATATAGTTTAAAATCTTGAATCTTAGAACTGTTACCGGTTGCAATAAAAATTGTTTTTTATCATCATCTTTATTATTAATCATATTAAAAACTCGTTCTGTTGGATATTTTTTACTACTTTTCGATGACTTGATCGATGATGCCGTATTCTTTGGCCTCTTCGGCGGACATCCAATTATCGCGATCCATATCTTTGATAACCTGAGCGACGGTTTTACCAGTATTCTTTGCCATAATCTCAGCAAGGCGCTTCTTTAAGAAAATACCTTCCTTTAGCATGATTTCCTGGTCGGTGATTTTACCTTCAGTGCCAGAGCTAGGCTGGTGAATCATAACACGAGCATTTGGCAGAGCAAAGCGTTTACCTTTGGCACCGCAGCTGAGCAGCATAGCCCCCATAGAGGCTTGCAGTCCAATACCAATGGTTTGAACATCTGGCTCAATATAATTCATGGTATCAATAATGGCAAGACCATCATAAACTGAACCGCCAGGAGAGTTAATGTAAAGCTTAATATCCTTCTTAGGATCATCGTGTGCGAGGAAGAGCAGCTGAGCGACCACTAGATTGGCCGTATGAGAATTAACATCCTCGCCCATAAAAATAATACGGTCGTTTAAGAGGCGCGAATAAATATCGTACGATCTTTCACCACGATTAGTGGTCTCAATAACGGTGGGGACGAGATAGTCGTTTGTTTTATTTAATTGATTTTTCATATTACTCCTTTATTTATTAACTATTAGATAAGCCCTTGTCAACTTTAGGGATGGAATTGGAATTAATCTGATCAATAAGCTCATTGTTATGATAAATGCTTTGGTTATATTTTGCGATTTCTGAATTAAGCTCCTCAATACCCTTCTTTAGCTGATTGTACTCTAGATTGAGTTTATCGATGCGAGAAACAATGGATTGACGTTTAGTATTAAAATCAGATTGACTACTGAAATCACCACGACCGGCGCGTGAATTGAAGTCGGAAATTACTGTATTTAGCTGCTGTTTTTGTTCTTGATACTGTTTGGTTTGAGCCTCAATAGCTTGTTTTTTGGTTTCAATAGAGGTCTTGAGACGATCAGTTTCACGCTTAAGCTCAGTAAAGACATTGTGGTATTGATCATTAAATTTAACAATTGCTTGTCGATCCATGAAATATCTTTGATAATAGCGCTCGAGTGGGGCCGGAAGATTTTTTACTTCAGTACCAAGACGAGAATGAAGCTCATCGTAAAATTCATCTGGTCGATAATTCTGCATCGAAACACGGAGGTCGGAATCGGCGGGAAGTTGATGATAGACTGACTGAAGTTGATCGTTGAGGTCATTTTTCTCCCAGAAAAGTAAGCGGTGATAGGCGGCATGCAACATTTCATGCGCAGTAGTCACTTCACGTACGCCGGGAATTTCGGAGGAGTCTACATTATAGATATAGAGGCGATCCTGATCCTCACGGTAGCAGCCAAGTACATAGATTTCCTGACTATGGCTATTACAATTTTGGTTAAAATTTTCTTTTTCTTGTAGGGATGGGTGAGTAGCCCGAAGAATGAGTTGTGCACGACTGGTTAGGTTGAGAGAGGTGGCAATAGATGAAAGATCACCGGTCAGAACATAATCTCCTGCCTTAAATTCGTCTTGAAAAGCATAAGCGCAAAGAAGGGTGGCCACAATGAAAATGGTGAAGAGGAGGCTACCAAACCTTGCGCGATGCTTCATAGATTATCTTTCCTTCTTTTCAATTTCTAGTGTGAGCTTGTCATCTTTAAGATCAACAACAGCGATTTCACCTTTTTTGATTTTTTCGGAGATGATAGCCTCAGAAATGATGGACTCAAGATAATCTTCAATAGCGCGGCGAAGTGGACGGGCACCATTCTTTGGATCGAAACCTTTTTCGATGAGAAATTCAGAAGCTTTTTTGGTGAGTTTTAGGCCAAATGATTTATTAGCAAGACGCTTCTTAAGGTCCGAGATCATATTATCAAAAATCTGCTCAACCTGTTTCTTGGTCAAAGCATGGAAGACCTCAATGGCATCAAGACGGTTGATTAATTCAGGGCGCATAGATTTTTTGAGAGCCTTCATAGCTGCATTCTTACTGGCCTCATATTCTTCTGCAATGAATTTATCACTCTTTTTATCTTTAGCGCCAAAGCCGAACTCGGTATCATCATACATTTCGTCCGCACCAAGGTTTGAGGTGAGAATAATAATGGTGTTATTAAACTTAATGTGATTACCTTGACCATCGGTCAAGACACCGTCTTCAAGAATTTGAAGCAACATATTGAAGACTTCGGGGTGGGCTTTTTCAATCTCATCAAAGAGGACCACAGAATATGGATGACGACGCACAGCTTCAGTGAGTTTACCGCCATCATCATAACCGACATAACCAGCAGGGGCGCCAACTAGGCGAGAAACATTGTGTTTCTCACCGAACTCAGACATATCGATCTTAATCAGTGAGTTATCACCACCAAAGACTTCACGGGCAATGACGCGAGCAAGCTCGGTTTTACCAACACCAGTTGGACCCATAAAGAGGAAGGAGCCGATAGGGCGCTTGGGGTCGCCAATGCCGGAGCGACCGCGACGGATGGCTTTAGCAACAGCCTTAACCGCCTCTTCTTGGCCGATCACGGCTTTATCCAGGTGTTTCTCAAGATCAGTTAGCATTTTTAACTCGGAACCATGAACCTTAGAAACTGGAATGCCAGTTTTTAGGCTGATGGCAGTGGCAAGATTTTCTTCGGTGAGAGTTGGTGAGACCTGATCGTTGATGCCAGACTGCTCGAGTTTTTCAATTTCCTCGTCGATTTTGGCAACACGAGTCTTATAGAGAGCGGCTTTTTCAAAATCTTCAGCTGCGGCAGCTTCCTCAATCTTCTTTTCTAAATCTTCGCGCTCAATTTTAAGCTTCTTATATTCTCCGCCACCTTTTTTATCAGCAGCGACCTTGGCGATAGCGCTAGCCTCATCAATAACGTCGATGACCTTATCTGGCATAAAGCGGTCATTAATGTAGCGCTTAGACATATTAATCGCAGTTTCCAAAATTTCATCCGGAATAATCACCCCGTGATGTTTTTCATAATGCGATTTGATGCCTTTGAGAATACGAAGAGTAACCGTGTCGGTTGGTTCTTCGACAATAACAGTTTGGAAACGGCGAGAGAGAGCTTTGTCTTTTTCAATAGTCTTACGATATTCATCCATGGTGGAAGCGCCAATGAGACGGATGTAACCACGAGCTAAGGCTGGTTTTAAGATATTGGCAGCATCAAGACTACCCTCTCCGGAGCCTGCACCAGAAAGTAGATGAATTTCATCGATAAAGAGGATAAGATCTTTACTACCGGAAGCTTCATCAATAATACCCTTAATACGCTCCTCAAATTCTCCGCGAAATTTAGTACCGGCAACAACCGAGCTAAGGTCGACTTGATATATACGTTTGCCAACCAAGCTGCCTGGCACTTCGTTTTTAGCAATCCGCGTGGCGAGACCCTCGACGATGGCAGTTTTACCAACACCAGCTTCGCCAATAAGTACGGGATTTGACTTAGTGCGACGGCATAAAATCGTAATTGTGCGTTCAATTTCCTGATCACGGCCAATGACGGTATCAAGTTTTCCTTGCTTAGCCATTTCCGTGAGATCTTGACCATATTTGGTGAGCCATTTTAGCGGAGTCTTGCGCGTGAATCCGGCCTTTTTCTGATCAATCTTAGCATCTTCGGCTTGTTTTTCGGTGTATTCCTCGATGGCATTAGTAAGATTATTTAAATCCACTTTGAGACCTTGAAGAATAAGACTGGCGCGAGAGTTTGGTTGTCGAAGAAGAGCATATAAGATATGTTCAGTACCGATAATTTTGATTCCCTGTTCTTTGGTGAAATTAGCGGCCATACGAAGGGTAAGAACAGCAGCTTCGGAGAGAGACATCATAGCCATCTGGGAACCAGGAACCTCCACAGCGGTGTGATTGATGGTTTTTTCAACGGACTCAAGATTAATGTCTTCATCTGCGAGGAAGCGGGCACCGGTGCTGGTATCTTGGGAAAGAATACCAAGGAGAAGATGTTCTGTACTCATATAACCGTTATTATATCGTTTGGCATAATAATCAGATTTTTGGAGTGCAAAACGAGCATTCTCGGTTAAATTATTCATAATTTCTGTAAAATCATCTTGCATAGTTCTATTGTAAAGCAAAAACTAGCACTGTCAAGTCTAGAGTGCTAATTTATGGCATCAAGACCAGGTAATGGGAGACCAAGGAGAAATTCGAGGCTGGCGCCACCACCAGTAGAGATTAAACTATATTCAAGAAGATTAGAAATGTGATCTAGTGAATTAGTGGACTGCTCTTCAAGGAGTTTCTCAATATAACCAGAAGTATCGCCGCCTAGAATAACTGTCTGATTGTACTCGGGATTTTTTTGGCCAATAGCTTCGGCGATAGCTTTTGAGGATAAATCAAAACCGGGCTCCTCGGTCTTGCCAGCAGTACCATTCCAGATTATGGTGTGACTATGTTTGATGGTTGGTAAGATTTTAGAGAGGGAGAGGTTGCCAATGTCTAGTTTATTACCCTCTTTGTCTTCGTGAAAATCTTCGGCAACATAAACTTTCGGGTTATTAGAAATGTAGCCATCAGCGGCAATTTTACCAACAACGATGATATAATCAGCAATTGTAAGGAAACGGTCAATTAGAGGCTGTTTATCAGAAATTTTGGCGCCACCAATGATAACGGTGACCGGAGGATTTGGAGAGTTAAGAATTTTACTGAGGCTTTGAACTTCTTTCTCAATAAGGAGACCAGAGACAGTGGGAAGGAGAGTGGGGATTTGAGTGGTTGAAGCATGGGCGCGATGAATAACGGCGAAACCATCTTGAACATAGAGATCTGCAGAAGTATCGTGGACGATCTGCCTTGCGAACTCTAGGTCGTTCTGCTCTTCTCCGGGATAAAAACGGAGATTCTCAAGAAGGATGACTGAGCCAGACGGTGTGGCATCGATTTGAGCTTTAACGGACTGGCCAATTGTTTCGGGAATAAATTTTACTGGATGCGCAAGAAGTTTTGAGAGGGCTTTTGCAACTGGAGCGAGCGAACACGAGAGATCAACTTTTCCCTTGGGGCGACCTAGATGAGTAATCAAAATCACACGATTTACCTGCTTGGAAAGCAGATATTGAAGAGTGGGGAGGGCGGCCCGAAGACGAAAGTCACTGGTGACCTGGCCATTTTGGATTGGTACATTAAAATCGGCGCGGACTAGAACATTTTTTTGATCAAGCGAGAGATCGCGAATAGTAGTTTTATCAAACATGATATATCTAGTATATATCTTTATGCTTATTTTTTTCTTCAATCACCTAAAGATTTTGTATAAACATTTAAATGACTAAATTTTAAATACAAGTATAAAAATAATACCCCTAGAGGTATTATTTTTGGTATTTTCGCCTTGTTAGATGTTGCGAATTTGGATAGTGTCGGTACCGGAAACAGTATTTGGTTGACCAGAAACGATAACGGCTAGAACCTGGCTTGAGCCTTCCTTTGGAGTAACGTAGCCAGCAGATTTAAGCTCTTGTACAAGATCGATGCCATAGTTGTCAGAATATGGACGAACGAAGCTAGCGTTAGCATAGGTGAGAGCGAGCTGACCAGCAACACGTGGGCTACTTGTGACGGAAATAATTGGGAGAGTTGGACGCTCGGCGGCGATTGAGTCGGCGATAGCACCAGAGGCAGTCTCACAAACAATAATATCAGCGTTAATTTTCTCAGCTAATTTAACTGCAGCGCTAGCAACAGCGTTATAGCTTTCATTCTCGCCCTTTGGATCAGTATCAAGCGGATTAACATTAACATGATTTTGAGTATAGAGAATAATTTTCTTCATTTGCTTGACGGCCTCAACAGGATATTTACCCTGTGCAGTTTCATCAGAAAGCATGACAACATCAGCACCCTGAATGACGGCGTTAGCAACGTCAGAAACTTCAGCACGAGATGGTTCTGGGTTATCAACCATAGAACCAAGCATTTGAGTAGCGACGATACAAAGTTTACCGTGTTTACGGCAGAGATTAACTAGTTTGCGCTGGACAATTGGTACAACTTCATTGCCGGCTTCAACAGCCATATCACCACGAGCAACCATAATAGCATCGGTGGCCTTAACGATGGCTTCAAGTTTCTCGTCAGTTTCGATGGCTTTTTTAGTCTCGATCTTAGCAACGATCTGTGCGGTTGAACCGTGAGAGAGAAGAATTTGACGAAGCTTCTCAACATCTTCAGCGCTTTGAATAAAACTCATAGCGACAAAGTCAAAGTCACGAGATGCACCAAATTCAATGTCGGCCATATCTTTCTCGGTAATAACATCACCGCCGAAGTCAGTATCAGGAAGGTTGAGACCTTTACGGCTCATAATGAAACCATCATTTTCGATACGAACACGAATTGCAGTGTCACTAACAATTTCGATAACCTGAGAACGAATCTTACCATCGTACATAAAGAGAGGCTCACCGACTTTCATGCGCTCAGCAAGATTATACTGAACTGGAAGGGTGGTTGAACCATCATGTTCTTTAACTGCATAGTCGAGGACTAGTTCATCACCAGTCTTTACATCAAGACGATCGTCTTTCAAAATACCAAGACGGATTTTTGGACCCTGAAGATCTTGTAAGATTGCGACGGAGCGACCTTTTTTGGCGGCAGCGTTGCGAATCCAAAGAATCTGCTCATCACGCTCTTCGTAGCTTCCGTGAGAGAAGTTAAGGCGACAACCGTTAGCGCCAGCCATGATTAATTCTGTAATTTTTTCTTCTGAGAAAACAGAAGGGCCGATGGTGGCCAAGATTTTTGTGCGTTTAAATAATCTACTCATAACTTAAGTAATTATAACATATTTGATAGTGTTATTATTTTTGAGTTACAAAATATCTGGCCGAGTAATGGTCGAAATTGATAAAATCAGTTTCTTGGTAGTTTGATAATTGCTCCTTTAGACTCGAAGATGATTGATTCTGACTAGATAATAGCCAAAAACCTTGTTGATCTTTAAGCTGTTTTTTGATGGAGCCAATACTAAAACCCCAATGGATTGAAAGCGGTTCTTTTTTTAACTCCCTTGCCACCAGGATATTCTCTACAATAAGACTGGATGAATAATGTTGATCTACAATTATAGGAATATTTTGCTGATTTGACTGACTATTATTTTGCGCAGAATTCTCAACGATTTTTGACTGATAGATTGCGATAAAGGTTTTACGAAGAGTTGTATCTTGTTTTAACCCAATTAGAAGCGTACTGATAATAAGTACAATTGCGACTAAGAACGAAAAGAGTGAGAAGATTGTTTGGGCGCGAGACCGAGAAGAGACACTAGGAAAAACTGCGCGCCAATTGATGAGAGGGCGGCGTTTCCTAAAACTAATCAGGTCTTTGAGCTTAATATTATAGAGTAAGTATAGCCCGACATAGAGAACAAAGAGCATAAGTAGTAAGACTATGTGTGAGTCAAAACTGGTGGCTAGATGAACGAAAAGAGGATTTAGGACAAAAATCGAGATGAGGGGGAGCGTACGTTTGGTGTCTAATTTACTTCGTAGGATAAAGAAAAGGATAAAGATGATAAAAGCACCACAGAAAACAGAAAAGGAACGAATCGCAGTAAGAGAAGAGCCAAAAAAATTGGTCCAAGGACTTAAGGTTGCAAAATAAAGATCCTGTGTAAAAAGTGAGTGGCGTGAAGAGTATATCGGTTCGCCAGTCGTCGAAAGTTGAAAGAAATTTAGATAATTGGAGGCCTCAGAGTTTGCGATGGGCCTAATGATGGACTGAGCGCAGAGCATTAAATAGATGAGAAGAAGCGCAAAAAGCGGCAATAGTCGGGCAGCTCTTGATGATGAATTATTCTTCATTCTGTCATTATTTTAGCATCTTGGGGTTTTATTATTTATAAAGTTTTATGAATAACCCAAAAAAAGCAATTAGGACGGAAAAATCATGATAAGATAAAAATATCTGGGCGTGGCGCAGTTGGTAGCGCGCGCGGTTCGGGACTGCGAGGTCGCCAGTTCAAATCTGGTCGCCCAGACCACTCAAGGAGGAAAAATAGAGAAAATTTATTTTCTCTATTTGAACGACGCAGAGTGGAAAGATTTTGCGAAGCAAAAGCTTACCATGAGTTAACTAGAATAACCACAAGTGTGGTTATTTTTATTACATCAATCAGCGAACTGGCGGAACGTCCCAAGGGGTAAACGCCAGTTCGATCCTAAAAAAGACACCTTACGGTGCCTTTTTTCTTATTTAGCGTATTCAACGGCTCTGGTTTCACGAATAACGTTAACCTTGATGATGCCTGGATAACTCATAGTGGCTTCAATTTTGTTGGCAATATCACGAGAAAGCTTAAGCGCAGTAAGATCATCAACCTGTTTTGGTTCAACTACGACGCGAATTTCACGGCCAGCAGAGATGGCGTAGGCTTTATCAATACCCGGGAAACTGGTGGCAATATTTTCAAGCTCCTTCATACGTTCTGCGAAATTCTCTGCAGAAATATTGCGAGCGCCTGGACGGGCAGCAGAGATGGCATCTACGATTTTAACGATAATAGCCTCTGGAGTGGTTGGCTCGATATCATTATGATGCGCGGCAATAGCATGGACAACTGCGTCAGGGCCATAATGCGCATCTCGATCTGGGAGTAGTCGGCGGTCACCAGGCACTCGTAGCCCCGGCCCACGGTGAAGGCCTCACGGATGCGCATGCCCTCCGGGGTGCGGGCGGGGATGTTCTGCAGGTTGGGGTCGGTGGAGGACAGGCGCCCGGTGGCGGTCACGGTCTGCTGGAAGGTGGTGTGGACGCGCCCGTCGGGCTGGACGGCCTTGCGCAGGCCCTCGACCGTCTGGCGCAGCTTAATGGCGTCGCGGTGCTCCAGGAGGTGGCCCAGGAAGGGGTGGGAGGTCCTGGCGTACAGGTCGGCCAGGGCGGCGGCGTCGGTGGTGTAGCCGGTCTTGGTGCGCCGGGTCCTGGGCATCCTCAGCTCGTCGAACAGGACGGCCTGGAGCTGCCTGGGGCTGGAGAGGTTGAGCTCGTGGCCCGCGGCGTCGTAGGCCCCCTGGGCGGCGTGGGTGACGCGGGCGTCGAGCTCGGTCTCGCGCTCGGCCAGCACGGCCTCGTCCACGGCGATGCCGTCGGCCTCCATCTGGGCCAGGCAGCTGGCCACGGGCATCTCCAGGCCCTGGTAGAGGTCCAGGACGCCGCGCTGGCCCATCTGCTCCCTGAGCGCCTCCTCCAGCGCGGGCAGGAGGGCCGCGCGGCGCGCCGCGGCCAGGGCGGCGGTCGGCGTGGCGTCCTGGCCCAGGGACTCCAGGTCGAAGGCCCCCTGGACCTGGGCGGGCCCCTGGGCCTCCAGGTCGACCCCGAGCCAGCGCTGCGCCAGGGAGTCGATGTCGTAGGCGCGCTGCTCGGGACGGCACAGGTAGGCCCCCAGGGAGGGGTCCCCCACGACGCCGTCCAGCCCCAGGCCCCGTGCGCGCAGGGCGTGCCAGGCGCCCTTGGCGTCGGTGACGACCAGGGGGGTCCCGGTACCGCCGAGCAGGTCGAGTAGTGCCGTCTCGTCCTCGGGCGCGGCCAGGACGGGATCGACGACGACGGCGTCGTGGCCGTCGGACAGCGCGATCGCGGTGGCATCGGCCCGCCCCGGTCGCGGTGAGCCGATGACGTCGAGCCCCAGTCCGCGGGTTCCGGTCCCCGCGCCGCTGCCGGTCGTCAGGTGATTCGCGAGCCACTCCCCCAGCTCTCCGGGAGCGAGGTCGCGGCCGAGCACGGCGACCCGGAGGGCGTCGAGCCGGGCCGCCGGGGAGTCTCCTCCCGTCCCCCCGCCCGCCGCGGCGTCGTCCGCACGGCCAGCGGTGTCGGAGAAGGTCAGGATCCGCTGAGCCCGCTGCTGCAGGGCGCGGAACTCCAGTGCGTCCATGATGCGGGTCAGCTCGATGCGATCGGCGGGCCGCAGGGTCAGGTCGGCGGCGGGCGCCACGCCCAGGTCGAGGTCCGTCACCAGATGGTTCAGGTGCCGGTTGCGCATGACGTCGGACATGTGGTCGCGCAGGGACTGCCCGGCCTTGCCCTTGATCCGATCGGCATGGGCGATCACGCCGTCGAGCCCGTCGTAGAGGTTGATCCACTTCGCGGCGGTCTTGGGGCCGACCCCCGGAACGCCCGGCAGGTTGTCGCTGGGCTCGCCCACCAGGGCGGCCAGCTGGGGGTAGCGCCGCGGCGGGACTCCGTAACGGTCCTCGACCTCCGCGGGCGTCATGCGCCGCAGGGTGGACACGCCCTTGACGGGGTAGAGCACCGTGCAGCGATCCGTCACCGTCTGGAAGGAGTCGCGGTCCCCGGAGCACACGAGGACCTCCATGCCCTCGGCCTGGGCCGAGGCCGCCAGAGTGGCGAGGACGTCATCCGCCTCATAGCCGGCGGCGGTCAGGGCCCGCACGTTCATCGCCGTCAGCACCTCCTCGATGAGGTCCACCTGCCCGATGAAGGGCGCCGGGGTCTCGTCCCGAGTGCCCTTGTAGTCGGCGTACTCCTGCGTGCGGAAGGTGCCGCCGGGCAGGTCGAAGGCGACGGCGACGTGGGTCGGCTCCTCCTGCTCGAGCAGCGACAGGAACATGGAGACGAAGCCGTGGACCGCATTGGTGGTCTGCCCCGTGGACGTCGTGAAGCTGTCCACGGGCAGGGCGTAGAAGGCCCGGAAGGCCATGGAGTGGCCGTCGATGAGAAGAAGGCGTCCGGCGGGCTCGGGGGCGGGACTGGTCGCGGTGATGCTCACCGTGCCAGCCTACGGGTATGAGCAGCGACGAGTTCCCGACCCCCCGTTCCGCCGACGTCCCCGTAGCCTTCCCCGCCAAGGCGGTGCGCCCGTTCCCCGACCCGCGCCCCGCGGGCTCGGCCGTCAGCGCCGTCAGCGCCGTGGGCGCGTCGGGCATGGCGGACTCCGAGCGCGGAACCCTCATGGCGACGCTGCGCATGGAGGTGCTGGAGCGCTCCGCGGAGCGGACAGTCGTGCGCATGCCCGTTGACGGAGCCCGCCAGGCCCTCGGGATCCTGCACGGCGGCGCGAGTGCGGCCCTCGTCGAGACGGCGGCGTCGGTGGCGGCGCGCGAAGCCGCCCCGGACGGGGCCGCTCCCGTGGGGACCGAGCTCCAGGTCAGCCACCTGCACCTCGCCCGACGCGGCTGGGTGACGGCGGTGGCGACGCCCGTTCATCGAGGCCGGCGCACCGCGGTCTACGAGGTGAGGATCAGCGACGAGGACGGCCGCCCGGTGGCCCGTGGAGTGCTGCGCAGTCTCTACACCGACACCGAGGAGATCTGAGGGTCGCCCTGAGGCTCTGGCTCTCCGACTCCGGCGCACTCCGGACTGTCAACTGTCAGTCCTCGCTCTTCTTCGCGCCGACCTGCTCGATAACGGCGTCGGCCACCTCTCGCATGGTCAAGCGGCGATTCATCGAGGTCTTCTGCAGCCAGCGGAAGGCCTCGGGCTCGCTCAGCCCCATCTTCTCCATGAGTAGTCCCTTGGCACGGTCGACGCGCTTGCGAGTCTCGAAACGCTCCTGGAGGTCGGAGATCTCGCTCTCCAGGGACTGGATCTCCTCGTAGCGGGACAGCGCGATCTCCAGAGCGGGAATCAGGTCGGCCGGTGTGAAGGGCTTGACGACGTAGGCCATGGCGCCGGCCGCGGAGGCGCGCTCGACGAGCTCGGTCTGCGAGAACGCGGTGAGCATGACCACAGCGCAGTTGTGCTTGTCCAGAATGCGCTCGGCGGCGGTGATGCCGTCCAGGACCGGCATCTTGACGTCCATGACGCACAGATCGGGTTCATGCTCGTCAGCCAGACGGACGGCCTCCTCGCCGTCGGCGGCCTCGGCGACGACCTCGTAGCCGGCCTCGGTGAGGGTCTCGACGATGTCCAGACGGATCAGGGTCTCGTCCTCGGCGACGATGACCCTGCGGGTTCGGGAGGTGGTTGACTGGTTGCTCACGGGCTGATCCTAGTATGGTGAACCACGTCGCCGCGCGAGCAGCGCCCCGGCCTGTGAGTGCGACCACGCCTCCATAGCCCAACTGGCAGAGGCATCCGACTCAAAATCGGAGTGTTGTGGGTTCGAGTCCCACCGGAG
>ERZ772921.404-NODE-404-length-26538-cov-3.567270_pt1 | contig 26538 bp, 20 predicted proteins | sample MGYA00512117_ERZ772921 | MGnify/ENA primary metagenome ERZ772921 (study PRJEB29015, sample SAMEA2737944) | human oral metagenome | biome: human oral; feature: human-associated habitat; material: dental | place: China | collected 2150 ...
GGTTCATGGAGACAACGGTCGGGATGCCGAGCTCCTTTGTGGTCAGGCAGGCGAACTTCATCATGATCACCGGTCCGATCGCGATGCACTTCGTGTACTTCCTGCCCTCCTCCAGGACCAGCTTCTTCAGGACATCCGTCACGACACCCTTTGCGCCGTAGGAGCCGTCATCCGTCGTCACATAGACATTTTTCGAGACGGAGCGGAGCTCCTTCTCCATGATGAGAAGATCCTTATTTCTTGCGCCGAGGATGACATCCGCCTCAACGCCGTGCTCATGCAGCCACTTGACCTGCGGGTAAACGGGAGCAGCGCCCACGCCGCCCGCAATGAAAATGATGCTCTCCTTCTTCAGCTCCTCGATCGGGGTCTCAATGAGCTCAGAGGGTCTGCCGAGAGGGCCCACAATATCCGTAAAATACTCTCCCTCCTTCAGCTTGCTCATCTTCTCCGTGGAAGCTCCGACGACCTGAAAGACAATGGTGATCGTCCCGGCCTTTCTGTCATAATCCGCGATGGTGAAGGGAATCCTCTCCCCAAGCTCCCCCAGCTTCGCGATCATGAACTGTCCCGGCTCCGCGTTCCTTGCGACAAAGGGCGCCTCCACGACCATGAGCCAGTCCTTGTCTACCAGATGCTCAACTTTTGTGATTTTGTACATGTTCTCCTCCATGTCCACTGCTTTCGGCCTGATACCCCTGCTGTACAGACCCGTGCGACTTTCGTCATCTTATGATTCCAGTATCAAAAGTCCCCCATCCATGATCTGCTCGCACAGGAGTGGATGAAAGACTCTATGATACGCCCTCTTACGGCTATGGAACGAAACAGCAGCCGGTATGCAGATAAGAGGCGGCATGGATGGGAGCCGCGAAACAGCGGAACCATGCGGAATCACTTTCGGCGTTTGACTTATTATAGCATATCCGCATGAAAACAGCATCATATAACAGGCGATTTTGCCCCATTTCCCGCCTTGCTTCGCAAATAATACATAAACTTTGCCGTAAAAGCCCCGTCCAATGCCCGCATAGATGAGATGCGCTGCGGCATTGAACGGGGCTAAGCAGCATGAACATGCAAACCCGAAAAGCCGGAATGCAGGCGGCAGGAGCGGCCGTGCCCGGGCAATCGGCCTTTACAGACGAGGAAAAGCGCTAAATCATGAGCGCTCCCCGCGGACAGACAGGGCACCGGAATTCACAGGTACCGGAATCCAACAGACAAAATAAGAAATCGGAATACCTAGCTCTCTCCCTTCCGGAGGAAGGCCGCCGCTTCGTAGGGGCGGAGCTTCCCGTCCTTCCTCCCGTCCTCGGGATAATTCCCGATGAGGCGCTCCCATCCTTCTTCCCGGGAAGGAATTCCCTCTGCCCTCTCCTCTTCCGCGGAAAAGCTTCCGAAGACGAGGAGGCGTTCTTTCCCGAGGCTCCTCTCATAGCTCAGGACCTTCTCATTCCCGGAATCCGTAAAGTGAATCCGTCCCTCCGAGATGAGCGGGAGCTTCTTTCTGAGAAGGATCAGTTCCCGGTAGCAGTGCAGGACAGAGTCCTCGTCCGCCTCCTCTGAGGCGGCATTGATGAAGCTGTGGTTTTCCGGCACCGCTATCCATGGCTCCGCCTTTGAAAAGCCGGCATATCTCCCACCGTCCCACTGCATCGGCGTCCGGCTGTCATCTCTCGATCGGGCCGCGAGAATCCGGAGGGCGTCCTCCCTGCTGTGCCCGTCCTTTCGGAGAATCCCATAATAGTTTATGCTCTCCACATCCCGATAATCCTCGATCCTCTGATAGCCCGGATTCGTCATGCCGAGCTCCTCTCCCTGGTAGACATAGGGCGTCCCCCGCATCAGATGGATAAAGATCGCGAGCATCTTCGCGGACTGCTTCCAGTATTTTCCCTCGTCGCCAAAGCGGGAAAGCACTCTCGGCTGGTCATGATTGCACCAGAAAAGCGCATTCCAACCGCCTCCCTCCTGCATCTTTTCCTGCCACTCCGAGAAAAGCCTCCGGAGCTCCCGAAGATCCGGCGCCATCAAGGCCCATTTGTTTCCATCCTTGTAATCCACCTTCAGATGATGGAAGCTAAAGCACATGGAGAGCTCCTTCTCGGAGGGCCTTGTATAGAGAATGCAGTTCTCGATCGAGGTGGAAGACATCTCTCCGACCGTCACCATCCCATCGATTCCGGTCTTTTGTACGAGCTCCTTTAAGAAGCGGTGTACATGTCTCCCATCGGTATAGAACCTCCTGCCGTCCCCTTCCTCATCATCCGGAAATTCCTCCGGCTTTGAGATCAGATTTACGACATCGAAGCGAAAGCCCCGGAGCCCCTTTTCCTTCCAAAAGAGTATGATTTTCCGAAGCTCCTCCCGAAGCTCCGGGTTCTCCCAGTTGAGGTCCGCCTGCGTCCTGTCGAAAAGATGCAGATAATACTTCCCAAGCGAGGGGACATATTCCCAGGCGCTTCCGCCGAACTTCGACTGCCAGTTGCATGGCGCGCCTCCGGATACGGGATCCCGGAAGATGTAATAATCCATATATCTTTTCTCACCGCGGAGCGCCCGCTGAAACCATTCGTGCTCCGTGGAGCTGTGATTAAAGACCATGTCAAACATCATCCCGATCCCGAGCTCCCCGGCCTCCCGGATCAGATTCACCGCGTCCTCCATCGTCCCAAAGACGGGATTCACCGAGTAATAATCCGAAATGTCATAGCCGTTGTCGCGCATCGGAGAGCGAAAAAATGGCGTGACCCAGATATAATCAATACCGAGATCCTTCAGATAGGGAAGCTTTTCCCGGATGCCGTTCAGATCGCCGATGCCGTCTCCATTGGAATCCGCGAAGGACTTGATGTAAATCTGGTAGACCGTGCTTTTCCTGAAATCGTTCATTCTGTCTTCCTTATACACTCCTCGCGATCTCGTCCTTTCCGGCCCTGACCTCCTTCCCGGTCTCAAAGGATAGCTCCGGCCCCTCTGTGACGACGAGAACGGTAATGAGGGGATGTCCCGCGGCGCGGATCTTTTCCGGATCAAAGCGGATGAGCTCCTGACCCTCTCTGACCTTCTCCCCCATCTTCACGAAGCTCTGAAAGCCGTCCCCGTTCATTGCGACGGTGTCCAGCCCGATGTGGAGAAGGATTTCCGTCCCATTCGGAAGGCTCAGCCCGACCGCATGATTGCTCTCCTCCATGACGACGCTGACGCTGCCGTCCGCCGGAGCGAGAAGGACATTGTCCGTCGGCTCAATCGCCATGCCCTCTCCCAATGTTTTCTTGGAGAAAACCTCGTCCGGAACCTCTTCGATCGGAACCGTTTTCCCGCTCAGAAAGGCCTTTAAATAAAGGGGAGCGCCGGAAGCCTCCGCGGCGGGAGATTCCTTTTCAGGAGCTCCGTTCCCTCTTTCCTCCTCCCTGTCAACTCCCTTTCTCCGTCCGATTCCATAGGTCAGAAGGAAGGGAAGCACGACAGCGACCAGCATGCAAAGCGCAAACATCCCCATGCTCTCCGGCTTGATGGAGAGGATCCCCGGGAGTCCGCCGACTCCGATCGCGGAGGCGTTGACGGAAAATGCCGTGCTCAGAACTCCGGCGACGCAGGACCCCGCCATGGCGGAGAAAAACGGAAAGACATATTTCAGGTTGATACCAAACATCGCCGGCTCTGTCACGCCGAGATAGCAGGAGATGCAGGACGGAATATTGATCTCCTGTGCCTTCGCGTTTCTCCTTTGCAGCACGATCATGCCGAGAACCGCGGAGCCCTGAGCGATATTGGAAAGCGCGATCATGGGCCAGAGCATGGTCCCTCCGAAATCGGAAATCAGCTGGAGGTCGATGGCATTGGACATATGATGCAGTCCCGTGATGACAAGGGGCGCATAGAAGAAGCCGAAGACCGCCCCGAAGATGACACGGTAGGGTCCGCTGATCCCCGCGTAAACCACCGCAGAAATCACGGAGCCGATGCGCCAGCCGATCGGGCCGAGCACGAAGTGCGCTGCCATCACGGAGAGAAGCAGGCTCATAAAAGGCGTCACAATCATGGACACCACCTTAGGCGTGACCCGTTTAAAGAAGCGCTCCAGATAGACCAGCGTAAAGGCAGCGAGAATCGCCGGGATGACCTGCGCCTGATAGCCGATCATATTGACCTTGACGAAGCCAAAATCCCATTTCGGAATATCCGCCGCCGCAGTCCCCGCGACAGCGTAGGCGTTGAGGAGCTGTCCCGAGACCAGGGTGAGACCGAGGATCAGACCCAGGATCTCCGTCCCCCCCATCTTTTTCATCACAGACCAGCAGATCCCCACCGGGATGCCGACATGGAAGACGGCCTCACCGAGCAGCCAGAGGAAGCTGTCCACTCCCGCCCAGAACTGGCTCTGCGATACCAGGGTCGCCCCGTTAAAGATATTCAGGCTGTCGATCACATTTCGAAAGCCCAGAATCAGACCGCCGACGACGATCGCCGGGATGATCGGGGCAAAGATCTCCGCGATGGAGGTCATGACTCTCTGAAGCGGATTCTGGTTTCTCTTCGCTGCGCTCTTTACCTCGCTCTTCGAGACACCGGAGACGCCTGAAACCGCGACGAAATCCTGATAGAAATCCGCCACCTCATTTCCGATGATGACCTGAAACTGCCCCGCCTGCGTAAAGGTCCCCTTCACACAGGGGATCGACTCGATCTCCGGAATATTTGCGATCTTTGGATCATTGAGCACAAACCTCATCCTGGTGATGCAGTGGGAGACCGCGTGGATATTGTCTTTTCCGCCGATCGCCCGAAGTAAACGCTCCGACGACTCCGTAAATTTCCCCATAAGCCCTCCTTCGAAAATCCATGCCTTTCATTTACTTGTATAAACAAATTTCTCCTTTCTTACATCTTATCTTGTTTAAACAAATTGGTCAAGCAAATTTTCCTGTCTGTTTTCCTGTCTGATAAGGAAAAAATATGCTATAGTCGTCTCAGCATGAAAACACCCCCCGCGGACTTTCCTCTGCGGGGGATGAAATGAGTCTCAGAAAGGAGATCTTATGTTTGAACAGCAAAAGCTCGGCTACAGCTACGATGCCCTGGAGCCCTTCCTCGACGCCCTCACGATGGAAACGCACTACAGCAAGCACCACGCGGCCTATACCAAAAATCTGAATGCCGCCCTGGAGAATGCCGGCATCCGTCCGGACTCCATCGAAAAGCTGCTCTCCTCCCTCGACGAAATATCCGACGAGGCCGTCCGGAAGGCGGTGCGGAACAACGGAGGAGGCTTTTACAACCACAATATCTACTTCCAGTCCCTGAGCCCCGAAAAGCACCGGGAGCCTGTCGGAAAGCTCGCGGACGCCATCCGGACACAGCTCGGCGGGACGGACAGCGTGAAGGAGAAGCTCAGCGCCCTCGCGGTCTCACTCTTTGGATCCGGCTGGGCCTGGCTCTCCGCAAATTCCGATGGAAAGCTTCAGCTTTCCTCAAGCGCCAATCAGGACAATCCCCTGATGGAGGGAAAGGGCTTCGTCCCGATCCTCGCGATCGACGTCTGGGAGCACGCCTATTACCTGAAGTACAAAAACCTCCGGTCCGACTATGTGAAGGCCTTCTGGGAGGTTCTCGACTGGGAAAAGGTCAGTGAAAGCTATGAAAAGCTCCTGAAATAGAAGACGCCCCGTATTTCAGCCGCTTTGCCTGCTCGTAAAAGGCAAAGCGGTCCGGGCGGTGCCGCGACTGCGTATACTCAAACATGACGCCATCCTTATTATAGGTATGGCTGGAGACCACGGCGAGACAGTTATAGTCCTTCATATCCATGTATTTCCCATCAATTTCCGTGATCCGTTCCACCGTGTACTTTCTTTTCGTGGTGACAATCGTCTCTCCGAGGACATACTCCATATATTCATAAATGGAGCCCTCGGCGATTTCTTTCGTGAGATTCCTCACAATGCTCTTCAGAAAATAGTTGTGATCCAAAATCAAAGCCTCTCCATCCAGGTAGCGAAGCCTCTGAAGATAATAGATCTCCGCCCCGATCGGGAAATCCGTGCGGCGCTGAATCCGCTCCTCCACTAAAAGCTCCGCAAAGAAGATCACCTTCGTCTTTAATTCCAGGCGGTTCCTCGCGGCGGCCTCGCGGAGATTCTCGATTCCGCCGATCAAAAACTCCGCCTGCTCCTTTCTGCGGAACAGAACCACCGCTCCCTTCCCATGAATGATCTGGACATAGCCGTCCTCCGCAAGTTGCTGGAGAGCTCTGCGGACCGTATTTCGAGAGCAGCCGTAGTGCCGGATGAGCTGATGCTCTGAGGGAAGCATGCTCTGATACTCATAACGCTGGTTCTCGATCTCCTCCCTCAAATCCCTGTAGATCGCATCATACTTTGCTGCGGGCATGGCACTCTCCTCTTCAGCTGCTCCCCTCCGATTTCAAAAAAGAGAATAGCATCTTTTCCTCAGGTGGTCCACCGGATCCGCTGTCCTACCGGATTCCGACAAATTCGTATCCGGCCTCCTCCACCGCCTTTCTGAGTGTCTCCTCCGGGATCTCCTGCCCGAGGGTGAGAAGCGCGGTGCCGCTCTCATGGGAGACCAGCGCGCTCTCCACTCCGGGGAGCTTTTCCAGGGCCTCCTTCACATGTCTCTCACAGTGCTCGCACATCATTCCCTTAATCCTCAGCGTCTCTTTCATCTTTTCTTCCTTTCCGGAAAGCGGTCCTTCGCTCTCCATCCTGTTTGGATCGTTTCTGCTCTCCTCCTCGGGGCAGGGGGCGGGCAGCGGCTTCTTTTCCTCTTTTCTCCCGCCCGGCCCTTCTGGCGCTGAGGGCGCCTCAGGCTCTCCTCCCCGGCTCCTCCCCTTTCCCGTTCCATGGATCGGAAAAAGATTCAGACGAAGCGCATTCATGCACACCGTGAAGCTGGACAGAGACATCGCCGCCGCCCCCAGCATGGGGCTGATCCTCAGCATCGGGAGGAGGCCGGCCGCGATCGGGATCAAAATCGCATTATAGGCAAAGGCCCAGAAGAGGTTCTCATGGATATTCCGAAGCGTCGCACGGCTTAAGCGCACCGCGGCGGAGACATCCGTGAGGCGTGAGTTCATGAGTACCAGGTCCGCGGAGTCGATCGCGACATCCGTCCCCGCGCCGATCGCGATCCCGATGTCCGCTCTCGCAAGAGCCGGGGCATCATTGATGCCGTCCCCCACCATCCCGGTCATGCCCTCCTTCTGGAGCTCCCGGATCACGGCCTCCTTTCCATCGGGCAGTACGCCCGCTATGATCCGATCCACTCCGGCCTCCCGGCCGATCGCCTTCGCCGTTCTCTCATTGTCCCCGGTCAGCATGACAAGGGAAATCCCCATCCGCCGAAGCTCCGCCGCGGCCTCCGCGGAATCCTCCTTGATGCGATCCGAGACGGCGATCATCCCCAGAACCTCTCCGTCCCTTTCAAAATAAAGTGCTGTCTTTCCCTCCGCTGAAAGGGCTGCGGCTCTCTCCGAGAGCTTTGGGGGAAGCTTCGCCAAAGTGGAGATAAAGCTCTCGGATCCCCCGTGCAGTACGCTGTCTCCAAGTCTCCCCGTGAGGCCGTTTCCGGCGAGGGCGCGGAAATCGCGGAGCTCTCCCGCATCGACATGCTCCTCCTCAGCTCTTCTCATAACGGCCCCGGCGAGCGGATGCTCACTCCTCTTCTCGAGGGAGGCGGCGAGGAAGAGAAGCTCCCTCACCGAGACATTTTCCGCCGGGATCAGATCACTCACCTCCGGTCTCCCCTCAGTGATGGTCCCCGTCTTATCCAAGGCTATGATCCGAAGCTTCCCCGCATTTTCCAGGGCCTCCGAGGTCTTAAAAAGGATTCCGTTTCGGGCCCCCACTCCGTTTCCGACCATGATCGCGACCGGAGTCGCGAGGCCGAGCGCGCAGGGGCAGGAGATCACGAGCACACTGATCGCTCTCTCCAGGGAAAAGGCAAAGCTCTGTCCGGCGAAAAGCCAGCCCGCAAGCACAAGAAGCGCAATCAGCATAACCATAGGCACGAAAACTCCGGAGACCCGATCCGCCACTCTCGCGATCGGGGCCTTGGTCGCGGCCGCGTCGCTGACCATCTTGATAATCTGGGAGAAGGTCGTATCCTCCCCGACCCTCGTCGCTCTCGCCCGGATAAATCCGGATCGGTTGATCGTCGCCGCGCTCACCCGATCCCCCTCCTTTTTATCCACAGGAACGGATTCCCCGGTCAGCGCGGACTCATCCACCGCGCCGCCGCCGTCCACGATCACACCGTCCACCGGGATGGAATCCCCGGGTTTTACGAGAAAGATATCTCCCGCTCTCACCTCCTCGATCGGCGTCTCGACCTCCCCTCCATCCCGCTCGAGAAGCGCGGTCTTCGGCGCCATTTTCATCAGATTCTTCAAGGCGTCCGTCGTCCTCCCCTTGGAGAGAGACTCCAGGGTCTTTCCGACTGTGATCAGAGCCGGGATCATGGCTGCGGATTCGAAGTAGAGCTGATTATGATAGAGCTCCATGAGCTCCTGACTCTGCGCCCCGTTGGAGACAAGCCAGCTCATCCGGTAAAGAATATAAAGAGACCAGAGAAAGGATATCCCGGAGCCAAGCGCCACAAGGGTATCCATGTTCGGGGCCCCATGGCGAAGGGAGCGAAAGCCCGAGAGGAAAAAGGCCCGGTTAATCATCATCACGATGTCCGCGAGCAAAAGCTGTGTGAGCGAAAGCCCGATGGGATTGTGCTGCAAAAAGCCCGGGATCGGCAGTCCCAGCATCTTATGGCCCATGCTGAGATACATAAGAAGGAGCAAAAAGACGAGAGAAAGCTTAAGTCTTTGAAAAAGCTTCGCTGTCTCCCGGTCCCGGAGCGCTTCCTCTCCTCCGTCCGCCTCCTCTCTCTTCCCCGCCCTTTCCTTCGGGACCGCCCTGTATCCCGCGTTCTCCACAGCTCTCTCGATCTCGGCATCTCCCGCAGTCCCCTCTACCGACATGGAATTCGTGAGGAGGGAGACGGAAACAGACTTCACCCCCGGAAGCCCGGAAACCGCCTTTTCCACATGCGCCTGACAGGACGCGCAGCTCATGCCGCTCACATTGTACTGCCTTATTTGCCTCCGCTTTTCCTCCATCCTTTTTCCTCCCCTTATCTCTCTCATTTTGCCATTTCCCTGCGTCTGCCCCACAGAAAGGCCCTCGGCGAGGCTCCGTTTTCCCGGCGGCCTGCCGCTCCGCTCCTCAGCGCATCAGCCTTTGGAGGAGGGCGCAGAGCTCATCGATGGCCTCGTCCTTTCCCTCCCGGATATCCTCCGCGACGCAGCTATGGATGTGGCAGGAGAGCAGGCTCTTATTGAAGCTGTTTAAAGCGCTTGTCGCGGCGGAGACTTGAACCAGAATGTCCGGACAGTAGGCATCCCTCTCCACCATCCTCTCTATCCCCCGGATCTGTCCCTCCACCCTCTTAAGCCGTAAAAGAAGGGCTCTTTGCTCCTCTTCGCTCCGCTTCTTCCGGCGAGGTCCGCAGCAAAACTCCGGGGAAATGTCTCCCTCCGCCGACTCCGCATCGAAAAAATCCCTGTCCTCTGTCTCCTGCTTCCCCATCCTCACCTCCATAAGTCAAAAGCCATGCCGAAGCTGTGTACGGCTTCCTTCTCCCTGCAGTGCTTTTTCCGCCGAGCGGCAGACCTTCTCCCCACAGTCCGAAGCTTCTGAAATCCAAAGCTTTCAGGCTGCGGCCGGGGCCTTCTTCTCCGCTCTTCAAAGCCAAGAGTGATACCCCAGTAGGGTATCCTATTTCAAAAGGATATTATACCCCCTGCGGGTATTTGTCAAGTCCCGCTTCTCAGCTCTTTTCCATCTCCTCCTCCCCGCTTCGCAGGCGTTTTCGTCTTCTCGATTATTTATTATAGAAATCCCCAATATATTATCGTTATTTATTTAACAAAAACTCCTTTTCAAGCTCTTCCTATGGTGCTATGCTTCCAAAGGGCGGTGCAGGGCCGCCCTTTGGGACCGGATTCTATCCGGGAAAGGAGAGAGCGTATGGCAAGATTTACTTTACCGCGGGATATCTATCATGGAAAAGGAGCTCTGGAGACACTGAAGAAGCTCGAGGGAAAGAGGGCGATGCTCCTTGTCGGCGGAGGCTCCATGAAGCGCTTCGGCTTCCTGGACAAGGCCGTCTCTTATCTGAAGGAAGCCGGTATGGAGGTCGAGCTCTATGAGGGGATCGAATCCGACCCCTCCGTAGATACGGTTATGAAGGGCGCAGAGGCGATGCAGCGCTTCCGCCCCGACTGGATCGTCGCGATGGGCGGTGGCTCTCCGATCGATGCGGCAAAGGCGATGTGGATCCGCTACGAATACCCCGACTGCAGCTTTGAGGATATGTGCAAGGTCTTCGGTCTTCCAAAGCTTAGGAGGAAGGCCCGCTTCTGCGCCATCTCCTCCACCTCCGGCACTGCCACGGAGGTCACTGCCTTCTCCATCATCACAGACTATAAAAAGGGAACAAAGTATCCGATCGCGGACTTTGAAATCACTCCGGATATCGCCATCGTCGACCCGGAGCTCGCGGAGACCATGCCGAAGAAGCTGGTCGCCCACACCGGTATGGATGCGCTGACACACGCGATTGAAGCTTATGTCTCGACGGCGCACTGTGATTTTACGGACCCCCTCGCCATCCACGCGATCGAGCTCGTCCAGAAGAATCTCATCCCCTCCTACCAGGAGGACAAGAGTGCGAGGGATACGATGCACAACGCGCAGTGCCTCGCCGGCATGGCCTTCTCCAATGCCCTGCTCGGCATCGTCCACTCCATGGCGCACAAGACCGGCGCCGCGTTTGCGGACTGCGGAGCGCATCTGATCCACGGCGCGGCAAACGCGATGTATCTTCCGAAGGTTATCGCCTTCAACGCAAAGAATGCGGAGGCAAAGAAGCGCTACGCTGTCATCGCGGATTACATGCACCTTGGCGGGAGAAATGAGGATGAAAAGCTGAGCCTTCTCATTGCAGAGCTCCGCCGCATGAATGATGCGCTCAATATCCCCCACTGCATCCGAAATTACGGCGCGGATTCCCTCCCGACGGAGCAGGGCTTTGTCCCGGAGAAGATCTTCCTTGAGAGACTGCCCGGTATCGCGGAGCGCGCGATCGGAGACGCCTGCACCGGATCGAATCCCAGGATCCCGACGCAGGAGGAGATGGAAAAGCTCCTGAAGGCCTGCTACTACGATACGGAGGTCGACTTCTAGGAAGGCCTCGATAAAATTTCACACCAAGTCTTCCGAAAGCACTGTGAAATACTGCCCCCGGCGGGCGAGCGCGGCTTCGCCGCTCTGTCTGCGCGCGGGCGCCTTACGCCACGCCGCATGAAAAGCCCCCTGCGGATCCTTTGATCCACAGGGGGCTTATTCCCGAAAAAGCTCAGAGAATTACTTCAGCAGGAAACCGTACTTCACGGGATCATCATCATCCAGAACAAGCTGATTGAAGCCGGTTATATAGGCGCTCCCGGAGATCTTCGGAATGACCGCATCATAATCTCCGACCTTCGCCGTCCCCACGATCTCTCCTTCGAAGATCGTGCCGAGAATCGACTCATAATAAAATTTCTCATGCTCCTTCAGTTCCCCGCGGGCGAATAAAGTCGCAAGCTTCGCGCTGGTTCCCGTTCCGCAGGGGGAGCGGTCAATCTGTCCCTGTCCGAAGGCGACACAGTTTCTGAGACTGGCTCCCTTGGTCTCCGTCTCGGACCACCATTCGACGAGGTCGACACTGTGGATATGCGAAAGCAGAGGGTGCTGCACCGGGATCTCCCTGTTGATGATCTCCCTCAGCTGAATTCCAAGCTTACTCAAAAGCTCCGCGTTCTCCGGCTTGATCTCGAGGCCGACCTGGTCCGCCCTCACGATCGCGAAGAAGGAGCCGCCAAAGGAAAGGTCAAATCGAATCTTTCCATGGCCGGGAAGCTCCACCTCCTGGTCCTTCTTATAGAGAAAAGCCGGGACATTCTGGAAGCTCACGCGCTTCGCCCTGCCGTTCTCCACCTGAACCTCGCCGCGAATAATGCCGGCCGGCGCCTCCTGGATGATCTTTGTGACAGGCTCCGTCACGGGGACCATCCCCGTCTCCACCGCAGTCGTCATGGCACCGATCGTCCCATGTCCGCACATATTCAGGTATCCGCCGCCATCCATGAAAATGATGCCATAGTCCGCCTCCGGATCCGTCGGCTGAGTGAGGATCGCACCGAACATATCATTGTGTCCCCTTGGCTCCAGCATGAGAGATGTCCTCAGCTGGTCCATATTCTCCTCCAGCCACTGCCTCTTTTCCGGCATGGACTTTCCCTTAATATTCGGGACGCCGCCGATCACAATTCTGGTGGCCTCACCCGCCGTGTGCGTGTCAACTGCCTGGATGCTTCTGAAAAGATTCATGCTTATCTTCCTCCATCTTCAAGTTCCTTATTCCTCCGCGGTCACTCCCGCGCCAAAAATCTCCTCTTCTATTTCTATTATATCCTCTGATGGGAAGCGCTGATTCGCTGTCTTGTCCGGGCTCAGACCTTCTTCTCTCCGCCCTCCGCTTCTGTCTCTCCGGCCTTTTTCTCCTTGTAGAGAGAATAGAACATCGAAAGTGCCGAGTAGGCCATGACGATGACGATGACGATGCTGAGCACCTCATGAGAGAGACCGAGCACGAGACGGCTCGCGATAAATACGCCGATAACGCTCGGGATCACGGCGAAAAGCGACATCTTCCGGTTATACATCCCTTCCTTGATAAAGCGGATGGACGCCACCGGCATGAGATAAGCGCAGGATCCCATCATGATCGGAAAAGCGACCTTCGGATCCATCCCCAGCAGCGAGATCAGAGCAAAGCAGGGGGCATAGAGTCCCACGCCGAGCGTCATGATCGCGCCGAGGAAGAAATTGATCACGACCGCAATGATGAGCTTCACTCCATGAAGACCGATCGCCTCTCCTTTTCCGGGAACCAAGCCTACCGTCTGGCAGACGATGACAACGCCGATCACCACGAGGGCGATACCCATAAAGAGCTGAACCTTCTGCTTTGAGAGCTTCGAGACCGCACCGGCACCGATCCATGCGCCGAGAGTCGCGGAAAGAAGCATCGTGGCCAGCGTGAGCGGCTCTACCTGCACCGCCGAAATGAAGAAGCAGGCCTCCGCTATGACGGGAGGAACACAGGAGACATTCAGAGTCCCCGGGATCTTCCTGTCATCCACCTGATGAAGGCTCTTGTAGAGAGCGAGGCCAAGCGCGAAGGAACCAATGCCGAGCGTGTCCAAAAAATTGATTCCGAAACCGATCAACGCCGAGAGAAGACCGTTGGTCCCCTTCTCCAGTTCTCCGCGGTGGGCCAGGATATCTCTGACAAAATAGACTGCAAAAATCACAGCTAAAAACCCGAGTCCCCCCAATAAAAGATTGCTAACCATATTTTTTATCCTCCTCTGTCCTTCCCTTCCGTGAAATGATCCCAGACATCGTAAAAAACAACGACAAACTGCGGATCCCATCACTTCAGCTCTGCGGCCCATGCCGCATTCTCTGCGCTTCCCCCATTTTTCGGAAATTACACTTTGACGCTATCCCAAACGGAGACGTCTCTATTCTATGGCATTTCTGTCAGATTTTCAATCTATATTTTAATATAAATTAGTCACATTATCGAGGTTCTTCCCTTCCCCCCGCTTCACTGCTTTTTCCAAAAATTTCACGACAATTTTCCCGCTATTTTTCTCATTTTCCGTCTTTTTATTCTTATTTTTCTCATTTTCCACTTGCATTTCCGGAGAATCCGCGGTATATTGATTCCAGAAATTAGCAGCCACTCAGCTCTAATTTCAAATCAGGGACTCCTTCCATTGACGTGACTTCTCAGGAATGACATCGGAAGGAGTTCCATTTGTTTGTAAAAGTCCCGTCCGGCGCCCTTTCGTCTGCCGTGCTGGCACGGGCAGACGAAAAGGCAGCGGACGGGCTAAGCGTCATTCGCATTCCAGGCCTATCGGCCTGGAATGCGAATGACGGCGGCGATTGCGAAAGGGCGAAGCCCGAAGCAATCGACTTTTACAAAATCTATGCACAGCATCTTACATCCAGCGCAAAAAAACAGCCTGCAAGGACAGCCACAGACGCACGGGCAGACGAAAGGGCAGCGGACGGGCTAAGCGTCATGAGCATGGAAGGCCGAAGGGCATCTGACATTCACGCAAGAGGCAGCATTTACGAAAAAACAAGGCTTTTCAGAAGCTCCGGGAGCTCCCGGATATCACAGAGCCTTGCGGCGGGCTCCTCCGCCTCTCCGAAGCCATAGGCCGCATGGATAAAGGGGATCCCCGCGCTGCGGGCCGCTCTTTCATCCATGACGGTATCCCCCACATAGAAGGCTCTGTCCCGGCTGATCCGGTTTCTCTCCATCAGAGCCGCGATATTCTCTCCCTTCCCTTTTCCGGTATTTCCAAAGCACTCGATATCCTGAAAGTCACCCTCCTCTCCCAGAGAAAGCCCTCCGCAGTGAAGCAGTGTCTCGATATATCCCTTCTGGCAGTTTGAGACGATATAGAGCCGGATCCCTTCCTCCCGAAGTACCCGAAGCATTTTCACCGTCCCCGGATAGAAGCTCCCGCTGTGCAGCGCCAGGTAGGCATTCTCGTGTTGCATGCACTCCTCCATGATCCGGCAGCGCTCTTCCTGAAGGAGTCCCGGAAGCATCATCCGTCCGATTTCTTCCATGGTATGCCCCATATAACGGTACATATCCTCTCTCGTAAGCGGCGTCTTTCTGCAGCCCGGATATCGGGACAGCACCTCATTCCAGGACTCCGTGACCGCCTCGGAGGAGTCCCAAAGCGTTCCGTCCACATCAAAAATTACTGATTTTTCCATTTCTCTCCCCCGGAAGACAAGTCTCACCGCTTCCCTTATGAATGCGCACGCTTTTCCGGCATTCATTTCCCGTTCACACTTTGTTTCCAATTTGTTTACACCGAAAACATAGTTTATTCACTTCTGAAAACTATATTATACCCAGGATAACAAAGAGCAGTTATCCAGCCAAAAAGATTTTTTTCATAATACTCGGGCAGGGATCAAAGGATCCCTGCCCTCCTCCCATTTCAGGGATAAATTTCTGCCCCGCCGCGAAGATCGCAGGCGGGATTCTTTTATACCCAGGCATACAGAAGGAGAACAGCCTTTTATTATTAAAGGTCTGCCCCCCTCTGCAGGCCTGAGGGAAAAGTTCTTTTCCACTCGGGACTCTCCGCGGATTTACTCTCTCTCAAAATCCCACTGATTCCGCTTGACAAGCTATGGCATTTCTGCAGCTTACAGCCGCCGGAAAGGGTGTTGGCACAAGCGGAACGAATGCCTTCTCTCAAGCTGAAGCTTGAGGAACACCGCACATCATCCCGCTTTTTGGGAAAGCTTTACAAGCTCCGGCATAAGATACATAAGAAGCACCGCTATCCCATTATTCAGAAAATGAAGCCCCATCGAAGCCAGAATATTCCGCTTCTTTTCATAGAGTCGGCAGAGCATGAAGGAAAGCGGCAGGTATACCATAATCGCCAGCATATCCCGGGGCTTTCCGCTGAGGATCGCCGCAAGACCATGTACCAGGGAGAAAAGGGTCATAGATGCCGCGTAGGCGATGAGGCGTCCTCTCTGGCGGAGTCTCGCAAAGATGATGCCCCGGAAAACTGTCTCCTCAACGACCGGCGCAAAGATCAGCGCGAGGAAAATGACAACGAACTGCCAGGCCCTGCTCTGTCCGAAGATGCCGAAGATCTCCATCTGGTTTTGGTTTGTGACGCCGATCTTTTGCATAAGGAGAGCCAGCGGGACATTGATGAGATATACAAGAAGATTGCAGAGCAGGATATAAGCGAAATTCCGAAACGGCCTCCGAAAGGCTCTTCCGATGCCGTCGGAAAGCTCCTCCCGTTTTACAAGAATCACCTTACAAAGCATCAGCACATTGCCAAGGAAATAGAGAAGAAGATAGGGAAGAGTCTCCATCTTCCAGGGAGTGAAGCTCGATATAAGAGCGAGCAAAATACTGAGAAGCAGAAGATATCCCAGGAAATACCAAAGCAGAATACCCCGGTCTTCCTTCCAGCTATTCCAAAGTTTCATAATCAAGTCCTTTCTCTCTATCCATTCCCTGGAGCGATCGGCCCTCCCCGTTTTCGCATCCGTCAAAGCTCTTCTTCCTCCTGCTCTTCCTCTCCCCTCTTAAGATCCCGAAGCGCCGCGGACAGGGAAGAGTCTTCTGCGCAGTCTTCCCGAGGCTCATCGCCCTCCTTCCAATTTTCCAGGATGGGACGGAGCTCCTCCCCTCTCTCCCCTTTCGGAATAAGGCGGGCGAAAATTCTCTCAAAAAAAGCGGAATTCAGCCAGGCGACAGCCGGATACCCGATCAGAAAGAGAAGGGGTGTGAGGATGGGGATCCAATAGATGCTGGACAGCGAAAAGAGGATAAGCGCGCCGTCCAGAAGCAACATCAGGATGGTAAAGCCCAGATTTCCGACGGCAAGAAAAAGAGCGTTTTTCAACGTGCGCCACAGGCTGTTCTCAAAGCGGGCGAGTACCGGCCAAAGATAGAGGAAAACGACGAGCCAAAGCATCGTGAGCATAAGGATCACGGCGTGAAAAAACATCCCCCAAGGCCTCGGCCCCCGGAAGATCCGGAGAAAGAAAAAGTGGTCTGCAAGGAGAAGAAGCCCCACAAGAAGCATAAGAAGAAAAAGGCAGACGGCCTGGCGGAAATTCTCCTTAAAGCTTTTGAAAAACATGCGGATGACCCCATTGTCTTCTTCCCGTACGATTTTCATGGTGCAGTAGTAAAGCGCAGTCGTGGAAGCCCCGATCGTGAAAACGGGGAGGCAGCACAAAAGCCAAAGGAGATTGAGAAGCATCATGTCCGCAAGCCGTCCGATAAATCTCCAGACCGGATTGTCATAATTGAATAGTCCCTGAAACATCTCTATCCCCCGCTTTTTTGCCGCTTACTCTTTGGATTACTCGGATTGCTCCGCGCTTCCCGCTTCCGCAATCCGGGCGTTCATTCGCATTCCGCGGGGGATAAATACCTCCCCCGCTCCTTGCTCATGCCCGCTGCGCGCCTTAAGCGCATCCACGCTCTTCCGCGCAAGCGCTGAGAGCGTGGATGCGCTTAGGCGCTTGTAATCACATTGTACCCCGTCTGTCAAGTCTATGCAAGGAACGTCCCTTTTGTATTTTTTGCAGTATCATGTATTTTGGTCCCGGCTTCCGGAGGAAATGCGTCCTCTTCTGGGCGGAGCGGGCGGGAGAGCGGCAGAAGGGCAAGGGCAGTGCAGCGCTGTCTCAGGCTTCTCCGTAGGCCCTCTCCCAGTTCGCAATGAGCTCTTCGATTTCTTTTTCGGAAGAGCATTCCTCCATCTGCCCGCTTTTCTCTATCTCTTCGAGAATCCCGCTTTTCTCTTTTCCGCTTCCTTCCTCCCCGCCGTTTCGGGATGCGAAGAGCTCTGCCTGATAGCATTTCACATCCTTCCAGAAGCTCAGAGAGATCAGGAGGATCACGAAGCCGATCGGGAAGGCCGCGATGATGGAGACAGACTGCAGGTTCGCCATCGAGCTCTCCGAGAATACAAGGGCCAGAGGCAGGAGGATGAGGAGAAAGGCCCAGAGGCCTTTGACGGAATTCGCCGGCTCCTCCCCATCCGGAAGCCTGCGATAGCCGTATTGGGAAGCTACCAGCGCGATGGAGTCAAAGGAGGTCGCATAAAAGGCGATCATTGTGAGAATCAGGATTACGAGGAGCAGCGGAGCAAAGGGGAGATTCCGCAAAGCGACGATGATCGTCTCGTAGAGAGAAGCGCTCGTTTCATAGAAGGAGAGGAGGTTCTGCTTCCCCAGCTCCTGCAGGCCAAGAGAGTAATTCCCGAGGATAATAAAGCTGATCCAGGTGCTCCCCACGCCGAAGAGATAGCCTCCCAGTATCGTCTGGCGTATCGTCCGTCCCCGGGAGATCGAGCCGATGAAGAAGGGAGCCGCTACGCACCAGACCATCCAATAGGCCCAGTAAAAGATCGTCCAGTTCTGCGGAAAGCCTGTCCGCCTCGTCGGATCGGAATCGGTGGAGAGAACGAGAAAGTTCTGAAGGAGTCTTCCGATCGCGGAAAATCCGGTCTCCAGAATATAGCGGCACTCTCCTCCGAAGAGAAGGACATAGAGAAGAATCCCGTAAAAGAGGAAGGTGCAGGTCTTCGCGAGGAAGGAGATCCCCTGCATGCCCCGCATCACCGAATAGGTATAGACGATACAGGTCAAAATCAGGATGAGAATCGTGATTTCTCTCTGGGGGAGCGCAGTGCCCGTGAGACTCCGCACAGCCTCCGACATAAGCGGCGTCGCGACGGAAAAGGTCGTGGCCGTCCCCGCGAGAAGGGCGAATACCGCGAGAAGATCGATCAGCCGTCCCGCCATTCCGTCGGTATGCTTCCCAAGAAGCGGGCGGCAGGCCTCGGAATACCTCTGCCTTTCCCGCCTTCTGACATGAAGCATGAAGCCAAAGGCCGCGGCCAGCACAAGGTAAAAGGCCCAGGGAGTCAGCCCCCAGTGAAAGAGCGTAAAGGTGGAGGCCCAGTCCTGCGCAGTTCCGAGCTCCGCGATATGCGGATCCTTCGCATACAGGATCCATTCACAGAGGGAATAAAAGAGGATATCCGCTGCAAGCCCCGCCGTAAACATCATGGAGCCCCAGGCAAAAAAGCTGTATTTCGGCTTCTCACCCACCTCTCCGAGCACCAGCTTCCCGATATCGGAGAAGGCCAGCCAAAGGGAGAAGAGAAAGATCCCAAGCCCGAGCGCCAGATAGAGGACGCCGAACTCCTCCCCAATGAAAGCGCGAATCTGCGAAAGGACTCTGTTGGAATCCTCCGGCAGAAGGAAGAAAAGAGCGGAGAGAACGAGAAGAGAAAATACAGGGATGAGAGTGATTCCCCAGTCGATTTTTCGAATGTCCTTCCCCTTCTCTGCTATTTTTTTGTTCATTTTCTTTCCTCCTTTTTTTATTTTGAACAATATAGCACGGGGAATAAGACCTGTCAAGAAATTCCACTCTTCATTGACCTCGATTTTCAGAGAGTGTATCATGGAACGGAATGAAGGAAACGCTGATTCAAGGAAGAGAAAGGAGTCCTTATGGATCTAAAGCTCGGAGATGTTCAGGGAACCGCGCTGATCCCCCTCGCAGTGCGCGCTTCGGAGAGCCGGAGAAAAAATGCGAGAATTCAGGATCCCAAGGCAGTAGAGATCATGGAGAAGTTGCAGATTGATCCGAAAAATCTGGACAGGCTCATAACGCATGAGTGCGTCGTCGCAAGAAGCATCCTCTTTGACAGCACGGTAAAAAAACTGATCTCCCAATACCCGAACGCCCTCTGCCTGAATCTGGGCTGCGGTCTGGATGACCGCTTCTCAAGGATGGATAACGGGACTATAGACTGGTACAATATTGATCTTCCGGATTCCATCGAGGTCAGAAGGAGGGTCTTTGGCGAGCGGGAGAGAGAGCATACTCTCAGCAAAGATATCATGGATGAGAATTGCTTTCAGGATTTCCCGAAGGATCGTCCGGTAATTACCGTCGCGGAAGGGCTTTTCATGTATTTTTCCAGGGAACAGATCCGCTCGGTCCTCCGCTCGCTCCAAAAGGGCTTCCCGAAGGGTTTCCTCGCCGCAGAGCTGATGCGGCAGCGCTCCATGAATAAAAAAAGGCACGATACCCTAAGGTACAGCAAGGCTGAATTCGGCTGGGGCTGCGAAGACGGCCGGGAGCTGGAGAGCATAAATCCCGCCTTCCATCTTCTCTCCGAAACAAATTTCTCCGACGAAATGCAAAAATCCACATTCCTGAGCCGTCTGATCGGCACTCTCCTCCGAAAATACAATAATCGGCTTGCCCTGTATCAATGGGGAGCGGAATAAGCCCTCCTTCCGCTAAGAGAAGCCCTAGCCCTGCTTCTCCGACAGCGAGCGGATCGAGCTCTCATATGCGGTCGGAGACATGGCGGCGAGCTTCTTGAACTGGCGGGAGAAGTAGTGGACGGAGCTATAGCCCAGGCGGTCCGAGATCTCTGTCATATTGCATCCCCCCTCTCGGATCATGCGCTTTGCCTCTTCGATCTTCATGCGGGAGAAAAGCTCTATCGCCCCGATCCCCGCATTCTTCCGGAAGATCTTCTGAAGCTGCGAGCTTCCGATCAGATTGTCCCGGCAGATCCTGGAAATCGTCATCTTCTCCCGGATATGGCTCTCCATATAGCGAACGATTCGCCGATAGCTTTCGCCCCTCTCCCCTCTCTCTCCCCGTCCCCTTTCTGCGGGGACGCGGGAAAAGCTCCTCCGATAGAGCGAGATGAGAAGTTCCGAGAGATATTGGCGGATCAGCTGTGCCCCGCCAAAGGGGGCCTTCCTGGAAAAGCGCAGTTTTTTCTGATAGGGATCGTCCATCCTCCCGGAAAAAACGGAGGAGGCCTCCCGCACGATCCTTCCAAGAAGCTCCTTCTCCCTCTCATCTACGGAGAGAAGCTTCCCGGAAAAGCGCTCCATAGGGGAAGAGCGGCAGAAAAAGCCGATCACCACAAGACTCGGAGAGATCCTTCCATCGGTGAGGACATTGTGAAACTCACCCGGTCTGTGAAAATACAGCTCTCCCTGCCGAAGCGGGATCTCCCTCTCCCCAGCCACGACGCGGATCTCCCCGTAATCCACACAGATCAGCTCCCAAAAGTCATGGGACTCCCCCGGGAAGGCGAAATTACTCTTATATTGAAAATAATGTACGGACACAATCTCTTCGATCGAAATGACGTCGCACAGCCGCACCCCTTCATACTGCTCTTCCCGCTTCTCTTCCTCCTGCATCTCCATCGCTTGCTTCCCGGCCTCCGTCCTCCCCTTTTCCCTTTCCTTCTCCCGGCGTTTCCCCGTCCTTCCCCAAAGAAAACCGCGCCATCCCCCTGAGAAGATACGGCACGGACTTCCCCTCAGAGAAGCCGCGGCCAACCCTCTCCTTCCGCCCGCTCCCATGACTGCAATTATACAAAGAATGGACGGAATTGTACAAAGAATTTTTTCGTCATATTTTCTATACTGAGCGTAGCAGAATCTCTTGTATATCGTGTTTATGCTAAAAATCAGGGAGGTAAATGATGAAAAAAAGACAGCTTGGAGCGGCGGCCCTGGCAGTTCTGACAGGCCTTGCCCTCGCATCCTGCGGGGGAGGAAGCACGGAGTCCGCCTCCACGGAAAAGGCTGCAGAGAAGCAGGCGGATGCTTCGGAGGCGAAGAGCGACTCTTCCGCGGAAGACGGAAAGGGCCTCGTCTACTGGTCCATGTGGGAGGCCACCGAACCGCAGGGCAAGGTCATACGGGAGGCCGCGGAGAAGTTCTCAAAGGACACGGGAATCCCGCTGGACGTGCAGTTTAAGGGCAGGACCGGAATCCGGGAGGGCCTGCAGCCGGCTCTCGACGCGGGGAGCAGGATCGATCTCTTCGACGAGGACATTGACCGTGTGAATAAAACCTGGGGGGATTATATCCTGGATCTGGAAGAGCTCTCGAAATCCCACGACTACGAAAAAAGTGCGAATGCGGGCCTCATCGCCGCCTGCCGGGAGGTCGGGGGCGGAAAGCTGAAATCCATCCCCTATCAGCCGAATGTCTTCGCCTTCTTCTACAATCAGTCCCTCTTCGACGAGGCCGGAATCAGCGGGGTCCCAAAGACCTGGGAGGAGCTCGGAGAGGACTGCCAGAAGCTGAAGGACAAGGGCTATGTCCCGATCACATCGGATGACGCCTATATCCTCAGCATGTTCGGCTACCACCTCTCCCGGATCAACGGCTATGAAAAGGCCTCTGAGATCGTGAAAAACGGGAAATGGGATGATCCCTCCGTGCTGGAGGTGGCAAAGGCCTACGAGGACTTCGCGAAAAAGGGCTATTTCTCGGAGAACATCTCCTCCAATGTCTGGCCGGCGGGACAGAACCAGGAGCTCGCGCTCGGCAGCGCCGCGATCTATCTGAACGGCTCCTGGCTCCCGAATGAGGTAAAGGATATGACGGGGGACGATTTTAAATGGGGCTGCTTCAGCTATCCGGCGGTCCCCGGCGGAAAGGACGGCACGGAGGCCTCCAACTACGGCGCACAGGTCTTTGCGATCAGCAAGGATTCCAAAAACCCGGAGGCGGCCTTCCGCTTCATCGAGTATGTCACAAAGGGAGAATTTGATAAAAAGCTCTCCGAGGAATCCCTGGGAATCCCGGCGGACTCCGAAAACAGCGATTGGCCGGAGCAGCTCGCCGCGGTAAAGCCCGTCATGGACAGCTTAAAGACCCGTTATCCCTGGGCAGCATCCGCAGAGGACAATGTGGACATGACCCCGATCCTGAAGGAAAATATGCAAAAGCTCTGCGGAGGAGAGATCAGCGCCGAGGACTTCGTGAAAAACCTTCAGAAATAAGAAATCGAAAAAAAGAAAGCCGGAGGATGCAAAGGCTGTCACGGAAAAGATAATCTCACCGTGAAGCAGGCATCCTGAAAAGAGCATCATAAGAAAAAAGATCGCAGCGGAGGAGACAGCGTGAGAAAGCAAAGCAGCGGGCAGAGAGGTCAGGGAACGGCAGCCGCAGGGAAAAGGAGGGCGGGAAACGCGCCGATCCTTTTCGTCCTGCCCGCGCTCTTTTTCTTCTTCTCTGTCTTTCTCTACCCCATCCTCCGCACGATCCTCATGAGCTTCTTCCGGATCGAGGGGATCACGGATCCGATCCCGAAATGGAGCTTTGTCGGGCTTCAGAACTATGAGAAGCTCTTCCGCACTGCGCTCTTTCGGATCTCTCTTTGGAATCTCTTCCGGATCTGGTTCCTGGGAGGAATCCTCGTTCTGAGCCTCTCTCTTCTTTTTGCGGTGATTCTGGAGAGCGGGATCCGGGGCAAGCGCTTCTTCCGGGCCGTCATCTATCTTCCCAATATCGTGAGTGCGGTCGCGCTCGCTACCATGTGGCTCCAATATGTCTACAGCCCGAAATTCGGCCTGCTGAAAACCGTTTTCAGCTCACTTGGCATGAAAAGCCTCTCAAAAATTCAATGGCTGGACAGCGCCCATAAATTCGAGTCCCTGCTTCTCGCCTACTGCTTTGGCATGATCGGCTATCACATGCTGATCTTCATGAGCGGAATCGAGCGGATCGGGACGGAATATTATGAGGCTGCGACTCTGGATGGTGCGGGCCGATTCCAGCAGTTTTGCTATATCACCCTGCCTCTCCTAAAGGGAATGTTCCGGACCAATCTTACGATGTGGTCTGTGACGAGCGTCGGCTTCTTCGTCTGGTCCCAGCTTTTTTCCACAGTCACGGCGGATACCCGGACAATCACACCGATGGTCTATCTCTATATGCAGGTCTTCGGGGCGGGAAACAGCGTCACGGAGCGGAATGCGGGTACCGGGGCCGCGGTGGGCGTATTGCTGAGCCTCGCGGTCATCCTTATCTTCCGGCTGGCGAACCGGCTTCTCAGAGACCGGGATCTGGAGTTCTGAGAGAGCAAAATAGAAAAAAACGTAAGGGACATAAGGGAAAAGCTCGAAGTGCGGAAGCCGCCGAGAGCGCGGTGGACCTCCGGGAGTATGAGACCTTGGAGCGAAAAAGGCATTGAAAACAGGATGGAAAATGCGGATTTTCACAAAAATCCGAGGAGGAAAGCTATGAAAAAGGCTGAGAAAATCTCATCGGGGCAGCTGCGCCTCTCCCGGGAGCTTAGGCTCCTTCCGGGCTACTTCATCGTTATCCTCTGGTGCGTCTTTACCTTCCTGCTCCTCGGCTGGGTCTTCCTCGCAAGCTTCTCTACAACGAAGGAGATCTTCTCGAATCATCTCCTGCAAAGCGGCTTTCATCTGGAGAACTTCCGAAAGGCCTGGGTGAACTCCGATGTCTCGACCATCTTCTTTAATTCGCTCTTCTACTCCCTCTCCTCCTGCGCCCTGCTGGTTCTGATCGCTTCTCCTGCGGCCTACGCGCTCTCCCGCTTTGATTTCCCGGGAAATTCCATCATCCAAAGCGCCTTCGCGGGCTCCATGGGGGTGCCCGTCGTCATGATCGTGCTGCCGCTTTTCTCTCTCGTGGCCGGGCTGGATGTCCTAAACCACACGCTTTTAAACCGTCTGACCCTCATTTTCCTCTACACCGGCATCAATGTCCCCTATACCACGATCTTTCTGACGGCCTTTTTCGCAAATCTCTCCCGCTCCTTCGAGGAAGCCGCGTCGATCGACGGCTGTCCGATGGGAAAGGCCTTCTGGCTCATCATGCTCCCGATGGCGCAGCCGGGCATCATCACCGTCACAATCTTTAACTTCGTAAATATCTGGAACGAATATTTCATCTCTCTGATCTTCGGAAATTCCGACAAGGTGAGGTCCGTCGCGGTCGGTCTCTACTCCATGATCAATTCCATGAAATACACCGGTGACTGGGCCGGCATGTTCGCCTCTGTCACCATCGTCTTCCTGCCGACACTCCTTCTCTATCTCTTCCTCTCCGAGAGGATCATCGCCGGAGTGACGGGGGGCGGCATCAAGGGCTGAGGAAGAGATCGATCTCCTCCCCGTCCTCGCTCGGCCGCAGCTCCCGAAAGTGAAGAGGGGAAAAATCCTGCTCATCCCTCTTCCGGAAGGAATAGCGCCCTCTCTTGAGATAGAATCTGTTTGTCTTTCTGTCCCCCTCGATCTTCATCACCAGCAGTCTGTCCCCCGATTCCGAGATGAGGAGATAGTCCTCCTCCGGATCGCCGCTCTCCGGATGCAGTGAAATCATTTCATAGTCCCGCTTCTCGGAAAAAAGCTGCTGCCGGTAAAAATGATCGAACAAAAAAGATAAAAATCCCAGATTGACGCACACAAGGCCCAGGATAAAAAATGCGCTCCAAAGCGTTCGGGCCGCTCGGAAAAGGCCCTTCCCGAGCATTTGAATAATCCCGAGAAAGCCTCTCCCGATGCTTCGGATCCTTCCTTCCCGCCTTCCTCCTCTCATCTCAAGGGGAAGGCCTTCCCTCTCCGCGCTCTCCTTCCTCTCCCGCATGGAATCCTTTCTTATCCATGTGAAAAAATAAGAGAGATAGATCAGGGCACCCACAGCATACAAAAGAAGTTCCCATGTATTCCGAGATATCCCGTCTGTCCATGCGCTTATTTCCGATAGATACGGGATTTCTTCGAAAGAGGAGGAAAGACTGCTCACAAAAGAGGAAATGTGAAAGGAAAAGCGGCAGAGAAAAAAGCCGGCGGTGAAGCCTCCGATAAGGAAGAAGCTGAGAAAAAGGTCGCACTTTTCGATGAAAATGCCAAAGCGCTCAAAAAAGCCGACGCTTCCTCTTCCCGGTCTCCCCTTTCCCCCGCTCCTTCGCTCGTCCCAAAGCCTTCTCCATAGATGCGGACTCCCCAAAAGGAAGCTGAATAGGGAAAGGCATGCCGTAAACTCCATCGCATAGCGAAGCCCCTCCTGATTCAGCAGAAGCTCTCTCGGGATCCCGTAGAATTTCTCCCCGTCCACGGCGCATTCATATCGAATCCATGCCCAGGCTATCGCTCCCGCGGCGCCAAAGAGGGCAATGATCTTCAGCGCGCTCTCCGAAAAAGAGACAAGGAATCGGATGATTTCGTAAAAGCTCCTTCCGGAGGAATCCCGCCTCCCCCTTTCTCTATCCTTCTCCCCCTTCCCGATATGCTCAATCTGCACACCGTCCTTTCCGGGAATTTTGATTCCGATTCTGATCATTCCTCTCTCCTTTGGCAATGAAAGTCACGAAAAGGCGGAGCCGCCTCCTCTGCAAGGGATTATACAAGGAAAGGGCCGGATTGTGCAAAGAAAATCCGCCCTGCATTTCCTATACTCTTACTGTATGAATCCCATGTTTTTCCGCTAGCTATCCTGCCGAGCGTCCGGTCCATAAAGGGGGCCGTCTGCCGCCCCGGCGTTTATCTGTAAATCGCTTATGCGCCGGAACGAGAGCATCCTGCGATGTATCCCAGGGCAGCGCATCTATGCTCATCCGGTTCAGATATGAAGTACAGCTTCTTGTATCGCACTGTCCGATGAAAGAACAGCGGGGCCGACCGCAAATCCCTATATTGAGGTGTATCGATCTATGAGAACAGAAATCACAAAGGATGTCCTGAGCCGCGCCGCCGCGGCCTTCCAGACCAAGGGAGAGCTTCGCTCCTGTGTCCCCTACGGAAGCGGTCACATCAACGACACTTTTTTCGCAACCTATGACGACGGCGGAAAAGAGGAACACTATATCGTGCAGCGTATCAATACCGACGTATTCAAAGACGTCGATGCGCTCATGGACAATATCTGGCGCGTTACTTCGTTCCTTGCAGAAAAAATTATTAAAAACGGAGGAGACGCGTCGCGTGAAGCGATGACCTTTATTAAAAATAAA
>ERZ772921.406-NODE-406-length-26508-cov-8.754810_pt1 | contig 26508 bp, 14 predicted proteins | sample MGYA00512117_ERZ772921 | MGnify/ENA primary metagenome ERZ772921 (study PRJEB29015, sample SAMEA2737944) | human oral metagenome | biome: human oral; feature: human-associated habitat; material: dental | place: China | collected 2150 ...
GACTTAATTTTATTACTAAATCTCTTCCATAAATATGAATTTTTTCTCCAACTTTAAAATCATAATTTTTAATTTCTTTTATATCTTCATAATCAGGACCAAAAATATATGAATTTGCAAAATTACCTACTCCCTCTGTTTCTATTTCAATACTTCCACCATCCTCTACAAGAACTATATCATAAATGCCTATTTCAAAATCTTTCCCACAAGTATATACACCTTTTTTTAAAGTTACTTCTTTTCCAATTTCTTTTCTAACAATACTTTGAGTTAAATTAGCATTTTTAGAAGAAAATTCTAAGACTAAACTATCTACAATAGTTATTTTATCTCCTACTTTTAGCACAAGATTAGAAAATTCAGTAGCATTTTGATTATCTTCATCACTATCATCAATTTTAGTTTCTGCTTCCATATATTCATTTATTCCCATTTCTTCGTTGGAACTATACACATCACCACAGCCGTGTTTAGCTACAAGCTTATATTTTCCTTCAGGTATGTCCATACCAGTGATATATGTTCCATTTAAGAGAGTAAAGCAAACTTCCCCATATTTTTTTATATTATCATCAGACATATTATCAAATACCTTTCAATTTTTAACAAAAATTAACTATAAAGATAGGTGCTTTTACTAGGACTTAATTTTACCACAAGTCCCCCTGAAATTTCTAACTTATCTCCAACTTCAATAGAACAATTTTTAAATCCTTTCAATTCTCTTTTATCTTCTCCTAAATATTTGCTAAATTTTATATTAGACATATTATTTTTTTCTCTTATGGTTATATAACCATAATTTTTTATAAGTTCAATATCATAAGTTCCTTCTTCAAAATCTTTCCCACAAATATAATTTCCTGCTTTTAAAGTTACCTCTTTTCCAATAGGTCTTCTGATAATATTTTGCAAAAGATTAGCTTTTTCAGAAGAAAGCTCTACAACTAGGGAATAAGTTATAGTTAAAATATCTCCAATAAATAATCTTGCAAAAATTTTTGGAGTATTATTATCTTCTGCATCTAAATTTTTATCAAAGGTACTATATTTATTATAAATATTTCCAGAATTTTTTTTTGCAATAATTTGGTATCTTCCTTCTGGAATATCCATACCCACAGTATATCTACCAGCACTTAAATTAAAACAAACTTTACCATATTTAAGTTTCCTATTTTTTATATAAAGTGTATCTTCAAGCTCTCTTTTATCAAATTTTAATGGATAAAAAGATTTGTTTCTTTCTTTTTTTATTTTTTCAAGCTCAGCATTGATTTTAGGTAAAAGAGTTTCAATTGTGTCAATATTATTTTCAATATTTATTTTTTTCTCAGCAATTTTCTTTTTTGGTTTAATAATATAAGCAGTATTATATGTTGATTTAGGTACAGAGCTAGAAATAGGAAATTGTTGACTATATAAAAAAGCTAAGCTTAAATCATCAATTAATATTGGCGACCAAAAAGATGTATCATAATTTTTAATATTATTTTCATTATCTACTACTGGCTTTTTAATATAATTTGACATACTTTTTTCTGTATCATCTTTAAAGCTCATAAAAAAATCTCCCCTTTATCTATTTATATTTTTATTGTACTATAATAATTTTTTTAATCAAGTGAAAAATATAAAATTTTAGTTTTAATATTAAACAAAGTTTAAAAAATATGTTAAAATAATAAAACATATAAATAAATTTTATTAGGGGGATAAATATGTCTGATTTAGCTATAAAAAATATTTTGCAAAAAGATATTGAAAGAAAAATTAATGGGGTTGTAAAGGCAGATAGTAATGAAAAAGGCACTGTAATTACAGAATTAAATGAATATGTTGTTACAGAAGAAATTAGAGAAAGATTAACAAAATTTTTTGATAAATATGTTGATTCAATTAATTTTCCAACTGAGGATATGGGAGTATGGATTTCTGGTTTCTTTGGTTCAGGGAAATCACATTTTTTAAAAATGATAGGACATATTTTAGAAAACAATACCTATGATGGAAAAAAAGTTGTAGATTTTTTTAAAGATAAAATAGATGATGGGATTTTAATGGGAAATATTGAAAAAGCTGCTGAGATCCCAACTGATGTAATTTTATTCAATATAGATAATGTAAGTGATCAAGACACAAATCAAAATAAAGATAGTATAGCAGTTGCATTTTTAAAGAAATTTAATGAATATTTAGGTTTTACAAGAGATGATATAGAAATAGCAGAATTTGAAAGAAAACTTTGGGAAGATGGAAAACTAGAAGAATTTAAAAAAGTTTTTGAAGAAGAATCTGGGAAAACTTGGAAAGATGGAAATAGAAATTTAGATTTTTATTCAGATGACTTTATAGATGTAGTAGAAAAATTAGAAATTATGACTAGAGAGAGTGCTGAAAGATGGCTTGAAAGAGATATAGTTAGATCTATAAATGCTGAAAGTTTTAGGGATATACTTGAAAATTATTTAAAAATGAAAGGTCCTAAACATAGGGTAGTTTTTTTAGTGGATGAAATAGGACAATATATTGGGGATAATTCAAAACTTATGCTAAACTTACAAACCTTAGTTGAAACTTTGGGAGTTAAATTTAAAGGTAGAGTTTGGGTTGGAGTTACATCACAACAAGATTTAAGTTCAATACTAAATAATAGTGAACACAGAAAAAATGATTTCTCTAAAATTCAAGATAGATTTAAAACAATGCTTGCTTTATCAAGTGGAAATATTGATGAAGTTATTAAGAAAAGACTGCTTATTAAGAAAAAAATTGAAGGAGAAGATTTAGAAAAAATCTTTGATAAAAAGAGAGTTGAAATTGAAAATCTAATACATTTTGAAAAAACAATGACATTACCTCTATATGATGATAATAAGGATTTTTCAGAAACATATCCTTTTGTTGCTTATCAATTTAATCTACTACAAAAAGTATTTGAAAAAGTTAGAAATATGGGACATTCTGGGCAACATATGTCAAGAGGAGAAAGATCTTTATTGAGTTCATTCCAAGAAGCAGGAATAAAAGTAAAAGATAAAAATATAGGAATACTTGTGCCATTTAATTATTTCTATGAATCAATAGAACAATTTTTAGAAGACAATGTAAGAAGACCATTTATTCACGCAAGAAATGAAAAGGGAATAGATGATTTTGGTTTAGAAGTATTAAAACTTTTATTCTTATTAAAAGGAATTAATGGGATAGAACCTACTTTAAATAATTTAACAAGTTTTATGGTAGACTCTATGGATTGTGATAGGATAGAACTTGAAAAGAAAATAAAAAAAGCATTAGAAAAATTAGAAAAAGAAGTTTTAATTCAAAAAGATGGAGAAAATTATTATTTCTTAACAAATGAAGAACAAGATATAAATAGAGAAATTGAAAGAGAAGATATTGATTTAAAGAAAATTGATGAAAAGATAGATTCCTACATTTTTAAGGAAATATTTACAAAGAATAGTATTCTAATGGAAGAAACAGGAAATAAATATGGTTTTACTAGAACTATTGATGAAACAGTTTATGGGAAAATAGGAGAAGATTTAGCAATAACTATTTTTACTGAAAGAGCAGATGATTATAATAATGTTGCTATCGTAGGTACAAGACCAGAAAGTGATTTAATATTAAGACTAGCAAAAGATGATGAAACTTATAGAAATGAAATTAAACTATTTTTAAAGGTAGAATCATATATTAGAAATAAACAAAAAGATAATGAAAGAGAATCTATTATTAGAATATTGGAAATAAAACAAAGAGAGAATAAAATAAGAGATAGAAGAATTAAAAGTGAGTTAGAAAGACTTATAGGGGAAGCAGAAGTCTTTGTTTATGGACAAAAACAAGATATTAAAACAAAAGATGCTTCTAAAAAAATTGAAGAAAGTTTAAAAGCTTTAGCAAATCACAGATTTCATAAAGCAAAACTTGTTAAAAAGCCTTATGATGAAGCTGAAATAAGAAATATATTATCTTATGTTTATGATACAGAAAAAAATGGAATATTGTTTGATATTAAAAAAGATGTTGAAAGTAATATAAATTCTGAAGCTATAAAAGAAGTATTAGAGAGAATAACATTACTTGAAAAAAGAGGAGATACTCCAATAACATTAAAAAATATAAGTGAATATTATTTGAGAAGTCCTTATGGTTGGGGACAACTTACAATCAATGGATTAGTTGGGGAGTTATGGAAATATAAACTAATAGATTTACAGGAATCAAAAGTCCTTGTTACAGATGAAAATACTGCAACAAATTTACTTACAAAATTGCAAAATAAAAATCTTGAGAAAATTGTAATTTCATTAAGAGAAGAAATAGATCCTGAACTTATTAAAAAAGTTAATAATTTATTGAAAGAAATTAAAACAATTAAAGAAGACACAGGTGAAGTTACTCTTGATTCTCCAAAAGAAGATTTGTTAGAGATTTTAAATAGAAAAATAAGAATAGCGAAAATGTATAAAAAAGATTGTGAAGATAAAAATTATCCAGGGAAAAGAGAATTGACTGATTGGATAGACCTTTTAGATGAAATTATTTTATCTAAGGATAATGCTGAAAAGACTCTTAAAAATTTCTTAGGAATGGAAGATGAACTATTAAAAGAATATGATAAAGTTGATAGAGTTTTTGATTTCTTTACAAGTTCTAAAAAAGGTAGATATGATAAAGCTATTGAAAAAATAAATAAAATTGAAGACTATAAAGATTATATTGGTAGTTTAAAAGAAACTGATGCCTATAAAACAATTGAAGAAATCAAGCTTGATAAAAATATTTATGAAAGAATTAGAGAGTTCGATGATTTAATTTCTGAATTAGATAAAGCCAAAGATGAACTTATAGAAATTGAAAAAACTTCCTTAAAAGAAAAAGTTGAAAAGTATAAAAAAGAATTTTCTGAAAAATTAAAAGATAATCCAGAAATAATAAAAAAATTAGAAGAAAAGTTAAATGAATTTTTAGAAAAAGAAGTTAATAATAAAGATAATTCTAATGATATGGCAATATTTATGAAATCTAAAAAATTAGAAAATATTGTTAATAATTTTGAAGAAGAATATAAAAATTCTGCTAAAAAAGAAATTGAGAAATTAGAAAATTATCTTAATGAAGTTGCAGAAGATAAAACTGATATTGATGAGCTTAGAAAAAGTATAAAATCTACATACAATAATTATAAAGATGAAATAGCTAAAAATGATATTAAAAATATCAGTGTAACTATTGCAAAAGCAATTAAGGATAAAGAAGATTTTAATGCTGAAATCAATGGAAAAGCCAAGAAAAAAGAAAGAGTGAAATTAAGAAAAATTTCTATAAATTCAAAAAGTAATATAGAAAGTGAAGATGAAGTGAACGAATATATTTCAGCTATTGAGAAAGATATTGAAAAGTTAAAAAATGAAATGCTTGAAGCTATTAAAAATAATAAGATTGTTGATATTGGATAATTGAAAGGTTGAGGTTCTATTAGAGCCTCAATTTTTATATCCGTATTTTTTTTACGGATAAATTTGCAAATAATATATAAATAATATATAATAATAAAAAATGACCGTATATAACGGTCAAAAAAATATTAAGAGGTTAAAATTATGTTAATAGAATTTAAAGTAGAAGGATTTAAAAATTTTGAAAAAGAATTAGTTTTTGATTTGAGTAAAACAAGAAACTATAATTTTAATGAAAATGCAATAAAAGATGGAATAGTAAAAACAGGATTAATATATGGAATTAATGGAAGTGGAAAATCAAATTTAGGGTCAGCTATTTTTGATATAATTTTACACTTAACAGATAAGGAAAAACTTATCAGTCTATACAATCACTACTTAAATCTCTCTAATAATAACATTATAGCAAAATTTTATTATAAATTTAAGTTTGGAAATGATATTTTAGAATATGAATATCAAAAAGATAAGCCACAAAATTTAGTGAGTGAGGTAGTAAAAATAAATAATAAATTAATAGCAGAATATGATTATTTAACTAACAAATTTGAATTAAATTTAGAGGGAACAGAGAGCTTGAATAAAAATCTTGATGGAAATAATATTTCTTTTATTAAATATATTAATAATAATATAAATCCAGAACCTAGCACAAAACAATTTAAGATAAAAGAAATTATTTCAACTTTCCTAAAATTTGTAGATAATATGTTATTTTTTGCTTCTCTTAATGGAAATTTTTATCAAGGTTTTAAAAAAGGAGTTGAAAATCTTCATGAAATAATATTAAGTAAAGGAAAATTAAAGGATTTTGAAAACTTCTTAAAAGAAGCTGGAATATTCTATAAGTTAATAGAAAAAAAAATTGGAAAAGATAGAAGAATATACTGTAAATTCAAAAGTGGTGAAGTTGATTTTTTTGAAATTGCGTCAAAAGGAACATGTTCTCTAACTTTATTCTATTCGTATTTAATAAGTTTAGATAAAGTTTCTTTTGTTTTTATAGATGAATTTGATGCCTTTTACCATGTAAATTTAGCAAAAAGAGTTGTAGAAGAATTACTTAAATTAAATGTACAGGCTATTTTAACTACTCATGATACGACTATAATGACTAACGATTTATTAAGACCAGATTGTTATTTTGTATTATCAGAAGGGAAAATAAAATCTCTTCCAGACTTGACAGAAAAAGAATTAAGACAAGCACATAATTTAGAAAAGATGTATAGAGCTGGTGCTTTTAATGAATAAAAAGAAAGAATATATTGCAATTATTTCAGAGGGAGAAAAGACAGAAAAACAAATAATAAATAATTTAGAAAATAATTTCACAACTTTTAGTAATAAAATAATATTTTTATCATATAAAGCAAATATTTATAATTTATTTAGAGAAATTGAAGAAGATGAAGATATCGATATTATAAGCCTTTTAAAAGAGAAGCAAATCAAAGCTAATAAAATAAGAAATGATGTTGAAAATATTGATGTTTCTAATATTAATAGTGATGATATCTCACAAATATATTTATTTTTTGATTATGATGGGCATACTGAGAATGCTTCTGATGAAGAAATAGTTAAGATGTTAAATAAATTTGATAATGAAACAGAAAATGGAAAATTATATATTAGTTATCCAATGGTTGAAGCATTAAAACATTTAAAAAAAGATAAATTAGATATTAATAATTATTTAGTTGAAGCAAAGACAAGAATAAATTATAAGAATTTTGTTTCACAAAATACTGATTATGAAAACTTAGTGAATTTGACTAAAGGAAATTGGTTTTTTATAATATCTGAAAATCTGAAGAGGTGTTTGTTTCTTTTGGAAATTACAAATATTAATTATGAAATTTATTCTAATATGATAAATCAAGAAAGTATTTTTAATAAACAACTTGACAAATATATTTCTCAAGAAGAAAAAGTATTAGTATTAAGTGCTTTTCCATTTTTCTTAATAGAATATTTTGGAGAAGAATTTTTTTCTTTGGTAGTTTCTTGGGTAGTATGACACAAGAAACTACCAAAGAAAACTACCCAAGAAAAAATAAAAATATTTGTCATTTTTTATATAAACCGACATTTTATTATCGGTTTGAATGTCGGTTTGAGTGTCGCTTTAAACAAAACAGAATTAAATAAAAATTAATAATTTTGGAGGGGAAAATGAATAAAAGTAGCTTAAAGATTTTTGCAATAGAAGCAAGAAAAGAATTAATGGAAAAAATGAGAACAAGACTTGAAATTCTTGGAATAACTAAAAATGGAATAGAAAAAGCAAAAGTTATAGGAAAAGAGGTTGAAGTAAAAGGAACACTTTATCCAAAAGAAAGCTATGATAGTTTAATTAGAAAATATAAGCAAGTTGGTTATGAAGAACTTATAGAAGAAAGTGCATACACTTGGTTTAATAGATTAACAGCATTAGCATTTATGGAAGCAAATGGATACATTGAAGAGAGAATGATATTTAACAATGGTGTTAAAAATGAGCCTGCAATTATTGATAATTATTATGAGTTTGAATTTTTTAAAAATTTAGATAGTGATTTACAAAAAGAATTACATAATTTAAGAGATGAAAATACACCAAATTCAATAGAAAAACTTTATTCTATTTTAATGGAAGAAAAATGTGAAGAATTATCAAATATTATGCCATTTATGTTTAAGAAAAAAGGAACTTATTCAGATATTTTATTTCCAACAGGTTTATTAATGGAAAATTCATTGTTAGTAAGGCTTAGAGAAGAAATAGGAGAGGAAGCACCAATTGAGCTAATAGGTTGGCTTTATCAATATTATAACTCAGAAAAAAAAGATGAAGTTTTTGAAGGTTTAAAGAAAAATAAAAAGATAACAAAAGAAAATATTCCAGCAGCAACACAATTATTTACACCAGATTGGATAGTAAAATATATGGTAGAAAATTCATTAGCTAAACTAGCACTGGAATCAACTGGAATAAATGAAAATCTTAAAAATAATTGGAAATATTATATAGATTCAGAAAAAAAAGAAAATTCAGAAAAAATAAAGATAGAAGATATAAAAATATTAGATCCAGCAATGGGAAGTGGGCATATATTGGTTTATGCTTTTGATTTATTATTTGAGATGTACGAGAATCTTGGTTGGAGTACAAAAGAAAGTGTTTTATCAATATTAAAAAACAATCTATATGGATTAGAAATAGATGAAAGAGCAGGACAATTGGCTTCATTTGCACTTATGATGAAAGCAAGAGAAAAATTTTCAAGATTATTTTCAGTGTTAAAAAGAGAAGAAGATTTTAAATTAAATACTTTAATAATAGAAGAAAGTAATAGTTTATCTGAAAGAATTAAAAATAGAATAAAAGCTAATAACTTAAATAATCTTAACAAAATAATAGAAGATTTTGAAGATGCAAAAGAATATGGAAGTATTTTAAAATTAGAATCTATTGATAAAGAAATATTAGAAAGAGAATTTAATATATTAAAAGAAAGTTTTAATAATAATGAGCAAGAAACATTAATATTTAATGAAGATGAATTAATTATAGATATTAATGAGGAATTAAAACTTATTGGAAATCTAATAAAACAACATATAACTTTAACAAATCAATATGAAACAGTAGTAACTAATCCTCCATATATGGGAGGAAAAGGTTTTAGTCCAAAACTTAAAACTTATGTTGAAAAGAATTATAAGGATAGTAAAAGTGATTTATTTGCAGTATTTATAGAAAGATGTAATGAGTTTACAAAGAAAAATTGCTATACTTCTATGATAACAATGCAATCTTGGATGTTTTTATCATCTTTTGAAACTTTAAGGAAGAATATTATTGAAAAAACTGAAATTAAAAGTTTATTACAATTAGGATATGGAGTAATTGGAATTGCTTTTGGAACAACAGCATTTAACTTAAAAAAATCTTTACCAACTGAAAATAAAGGAAATTATTTTAGAATGTTTGATAAGATAGCACAAAATATTCAAACAGGAGATTGTGCTACTTTGTTTAGAATTGCAAAAAACAATGATAGTTTTAGATATAAGTTTGATGAATATTTAAGCGAAAATAAAATAACTGAGAATATAGAATCAAATAAAAAAGGAAATTTAATAAAATTTCAAGCTAAACAAAAAGATTTTGAGAAGATACCAGGAAGTCCAATAGCTTATTGGGTAAGTGATAAGGTGAGAGAAATATTTGAAAATAAATTAATAGGAAATTTATTTCCTGTAAAAAAGGGGGCAGACACAGGAAATAATGATTTATTTTTAAAAATGTGGAATGAAATTAATTTCAAAAAGAGTGGAGTTAATATCAGTACAGAAAAAGAAAAAAAAGAATTTAAAGGAAAATGGGTTCCATATAATAAAGGTGGAGAATTTAGAAAATGGTATGGAAATTTAGAATATTTTATCAACTGGGAAAACGATGGATATGACTTAAAAAATTCAAAAGCTAATTTAAGAAGTCCTCAACTCTATTTTAAAGAGGGGATTACTTGGAATGCTTTATCTTCATCAAAAACAAGTGCAAGAAAATCAACTAATTCAATATTTGATTCTGCAGGTTCATCTATGTTTCCTAAAAAAGAAGAAATAGAATATTACTTAGCTTTTATGAATTCCAAAATAGTAGATTATTTACTAAAAATTTTAAACCCAACTTTAAATTATGGAGCAGGTACTATTTCTAATTTGCCAAATGTTAATAATAAAAATTATATAGAAGTAATTAAAAATAAAAGTCAACAAAATATAGATATTTCCAAAGAAGAATGGAATTCAAGAGAAACTTCTTGGGATTTTGAAAAACTATCTTTAATTGATAGTAAAGATTTAAAAACTGCTTATGAAAATTATTGTAATCATTGGAGAGATAATTTTGTTCAACTACATAAAAATGAAGAAGAATTAAATAGACTTTTTATAGAAATTTATGATTTGCAAGATGAAATGGATGAAAAAGTAACTTTTGATGATATTACAATATTAAAGAAAGAAGCTAAGATTGTTGAGATTGATAATAGTATTCCTAAGAATTTTTCTAGTGAATCAGAAAAATATTTATATGATAGAGGAGTTAGTTTAGAATTTAATAAAGATGAATTAGTAAAGCAATTCTTGTCTTATACTGTTGGTTGTATTATGGGAAGATATTCAATAAATAAATCTGGACTTATTATGGCAAATAGTGATGATATATTAGAATTATCAGAAAATAAGTTTATTGTTAAAGGTACTGATGGAGAAATAAGACAAGAAATTGAAAGTAAATTTTTACCTGATGAATTTGGAATTATCCCAATAACAGATGAGAAAGATTTTTCAAATGATATAGTTGAAAAGGTAAAAGAATTCATAAAGTTTGTTTATGGAGAAGAAAATTTAAAAGATAATCTTAATTTTATAGCAGAAGCATTAGGAAATAAAGATAATAAACCTGCTGAAGAAATTATTAGAACATATTTTATAAAAGATTTTTATTCAGACCATTTACAAAGATATCAAAAAAGACCAATTTATTGGTTAATGAGTAGTAAAAATAATGCTTTTTCTTGTTTGTTTTATATGCACAGATATGAGCCTTTAACAGTTGCAAGAGTGAGAGCAGATTATTTGATACCTTATCAAGAAATGTTAGAAAATAAAAGAAAGTTTATAGAAAGACAGTTATCAGATGATGATATATCAGCAAAAGAAAAGAAAAATATTGAAAAACAATTAAAAGAATTGGATACATTGTTAAAAGAATTAAGAGAATATGCTAATGAGGTAAAACATATTGCTGAGCAAAAAATTCCATTGGATTTAGATGATGGAGTTAATGTCAATTATGAAAAGTTGGGGGCTATTCTTAAAAAGAGGTAGGAGAAATGGAAAATATAAGTTTAGAAGATATTGAAAGTGCATATTTAAGACTAAAGAGATCAATATATTATGAAAATAATGTTTTACTTCACTTAAAAATGAAATTGGCAGAATTTGAAAATAATGAAGAGTTCTTAAATCAAGACAAAAGAAAAAATTTTTTTGAAAATTTTAAAAAAGAAATAGATATACTCAGTCTAGAAGAAGATTCAGAATATTTTAATAATTTATTTTTAAAGATAAAATCTAAAAAAGTTATAAAAAAATTGAACGAAAAAGTAGATAAAAATGTATATAAAATAATTGAAGAAAGTTTAGAAGATTTAAAAGATGATAAAAAGAAAGAAAAATTATTTTCTAAAATAAATAAAAAAATTCAAACTGATTTTAATAAAAAGAAAATAAGTTATAATTATTTTATTGATTGTCCAATAGAGTTGCACATATTATCTGTTTTATGGATAATGAAAGTAGGTTATAAGCTTGATTTACAATTAGACAGAGAAAATAATATTTATTCTTATGGGTATCGTTTAGATATGAATAAAAATAACAGAGATAATTTTACTACTGAATCTAACATAATTAAAGAAAAAACAATATTTAAAAGATACCCTGAACAATATCAAAAATGGAAAAATAATGGTATTAAAGAGGTAAAGTATATTTTAGAAAAAAATGAAAATGCAGTAATTATTAATTTAGATTTAAAAAAATTTTATTATAATATTAATACTCAAGAACTAAAAAATAAAATAAAAAAAATAGATGAAAATATTCTAAATTCATATTTGACTCAAGCTATATTAACAATAAATGAAATCTATATAGAAGAATTTATTAGAGAAAGTAAAGCAGATAAAGATTTTACAAGTATAAGAAAGAAAAAAAATATTATACCAATTGGAATATATAGTTCAGCAATACTTGCTAATATCTATTTAAAAGATTTAGATAATATAATTTTAGAAAAAACTTCTCCTAATTATTATGGAAGATATGTTGATGATTTATTTTTAGTGTTTATAGAATATAATATAGAAAAAACAAAAAATAAAAAGAAGTATATTAAAGAAAAATTAGAAAATATTTTAAAACCTAAAATATTAAAAGAAATTGGAGTTTTTTTTAATAAAGATATGTTATTAACTGATACTAAGCAAAAATTATTTTTTTTTGAAAAAAATAAAGGAAAACGAGAGCTTTTAGAGATAGAAGAATCTATTTTAGAAAGAACTAGCACTTTTGCTTTCCTACCCAATGAAAGAGAAATTGAAAAGTTATATAAAAAAATATCCATTGATAATGAAGAAGACGAAAAAAATAAAAAACATGATGTATCTGTATATTTAGCAAAACTTTTAATGACATTTTCTAATTTAGAAGATAAAGAAAATTTATATGATCTTAAAAATAGGTTAAATGATATTCTTCTATTCTTTGAAGAGGATAATTTAATAAAATATTATATGTATTATGAAAAAATTTTTCTTCTCTTAATAATAAATGGAAATATAGAAAAAATGGAAAAATTTTATATAAAAGTAATAGAATATTTTAATAAAATTAAAGAGAATTTTTCTATTGAAAATTATTTACAAGATTCTTTTTGCTTTGCATTATCTTTAAATCCAATTTTAATTAATGAACTAAAAATATTTAAAGATAGTGAAAAAGAAATTATTAAAGATAAGGTTAAAAATATTATAAAATCTAATCTTTTTAAAAATAATATAATAAATATACCTTTATTAAGTTATACTAAATTTTCTGATAAAGAAATTTTTAGTATTAGTTTTCTTAGAGATAATAATTTTAAAATGGATGAAAATATAGAGCTTGATGATGAAAAATTAATACTATCCCCTAGATTTATACATTTTAGTGAATTTAATAATTTTTATTTAAAAAGAGATATCATTTCCTTTCATAAAAATGAAAATTTTAATTTTTATAAAGATAGTTTAGAAAAGTTTAAGTTAAACTATAAAAGAAATGTAGAAAATGATATAGAAAGTGATAAAATTTTTAGTAAAAATATTACTTTTCTTACTAAAATAGACAAATTAAAGTTTTATAAAATAATTTCAGATAAAAATGAAAATTATAAAAAAATAAAAATAGGAGTTGCAAGTTTAAAGATAAAAGAAAATCTAAAAAGAAATCTTACAAATGGAAAAATAGCTTTGTTAAAAAAAGAAGAGATTACTGAAATTTTAAATTTGGCTAAAATAAATAAAGTGGATATTTTAGTTTTTCCAGAAGTTTCAATTTCATATCACTGGCTTGGGTTTTTGAATAGATTTTCTAGAGAAAATCAAATACTAATAACAGGAGGACTTAGACATATTTTTGATTCAGAAATCCCTTATAATAATGAAACACCTAGATATGTTTTTAACTTCTTATTTACAATACTTCCTTTTGAAAAATCAAAATCTAAAATGTCTTTTATGACATTAAGATTAAAAAATCATTATTCACCAGAAGAAGAAAAAGTTATTAATAGTAAATTTTATATGATTCCTACTTTTAAAAGCAAGAAATATGATATTTTCTCTTGGAAAGGTTTATGTTTTTCAAACATAAATTGTTTTGAATTAACTGATATTGAGGCAAGGAGCAGTTTTAAAAACTATATTGATCTTTTAATTGCCTCTGTTTATAATAAAGATACTTACTATTTTAAAAATATTTTAGAATCAACTTGTAGAGATTTACATGTATTTGTAGCACAAAGTAATACTTCTATTTATGGTGATTGTGAAATACTGCAACCAACTAATAAAGATAATATGATAATGGCATGTATAAAAGGAAGTCAAAATAATAATTTATTAATAGAAGAGATAAATATAGAAAATTTAAGAGATTTTCAACTACAAGATTATAAGTTACAAAAAGAAGAGAATACATATAAAATTACTCCACCAAATATAAATAAAGATATTGTAAAATTAAGAAAAGATAATAAACTTGATGAACATTTTAAAGAAATAGAAGAAAGCAAAAAAGAATAATTCTCTGAAAGGAGGAATCCATATGACGAAAATTCCAATAGGAATAAATGATTTTAAAACCTTAATTGAAAATAATTATTACTATATTGACAAAACTAAACATATAGAAGATATTTTAAATGATGGTTCAGAAGTTATTTTATTCACTCGTCCAAGAAGATTTGGAAAAACATTAAATATGTCAATGTTAAAATATTTTTTTGATATTGAAAATAAAGAAGAAAATAAAAAGTTATTTAATAATTTATATATAAAAAGTTCTAAATATATAAGTGAACAAGGGAAATATCCAGTTATATATATATCATTTAAAGACTTAAAAGCTAAAAATTGGGAAACTTCTATTTTTAAATTGAAGAATCAATTAAAAGATTTATACAAAGAATTTCTTTATTTAAAAGATAGTTTAGATGAGATTTCACAAGAAGATTTTAATAAAATCATATATATGAAAGATAATGCTAATTATGAATATGCTTTAAAATATTTAACAGAATATTTATATAAATATTATAAGCAAAAAGTTATTGTAATTATTGATGAATATGATAGTCCAGTTGTAGATTCTTATGAAAATAATTATTATGATGAAGCAATAATGTTTTTTAGAAATTTTTATAGTTCAGTTTTAAAAGATAATCAATATTTAGAAAAAGGCTTTTTAACTGGAATATTAAGGGTTGCAAAAGAGGGTATATTTTCAGGTTTAAATAATTTGGAGGTTTGTAGCATACTAGATAATAAATACTCGTCTTTTTATGGTTTAACCGAAGATGAAGTTTTAAAAACATTAGATTATTTTAATATAGAGTATAAGTTGAATGAAGTAAAAGATTGGTATGATGGATATAAATTTGGAAATAAAGAAATTTACAATCCTTGGTCGATTCTAAATTATATAAATAAAAAAGAAATTGAAACATATTGGGTTGGAACTTCAAATAATTTTTTAATAAATAATATTTTAGAAAATGCAGGAGCTAGTATATTTGATGAACTTGAATTACTATTTTCTGATAAGAAAATTGAAAAGACTATCTATTCAGATTCTAATTTCTATAATATAAGAAACCCACAAGAAATATGGCAGTTACTTTTACATACAGGATATTTAACAACAAAAGAGAAACTTGATAGGAATTTTTATTCTTTAATTATTCCAAATAAAGAAATTAAAGATTTTTTTGAAAGAAGTTTTATAGGAAAGTTCTTAGGAAATGAAGATACTTTTAAAGTGATGCTAAATGCTTTATTAAAAAAAGATATAATTAGTTTTGAAAATAATTTACAAAAAATTTTAGAATTAAGTTTTAGTTATTATGACATTGGAACAGAAGAAAAATTTTATCATAATTTTATTTTAGGAATGGTTTTATCTTTAAGTGATAAATACTATGTGAAATCAAATAGAGAAAGTGGTTATGGAAGATATGATATTCTTTTAGAACCAATAAATAAAAAGGAAACTGCTTTTATTTTAGAATTTAAAGTAGGAAAAAATGAAAATGAACTAGAGAAAAAATTAGAAGAAGCATTGAAACAAATTGAAGATAGAAAATACGATATTGAATTAAAAAATAAAAATATATTTGATATTTTTAAAGTCGCTTTTGCGTTTTATGGTAAGAAAGTAAAAGTTAAAAATTTATAAATTGAATAAAAACTTTAGAAACTGCAATAAATATTTGCAGTTTTTTGTTTTTTTAGATATACTAAAAAGTGGAAATATATTGAAAGGATAAGATTATGGAAATAGATAAAATTAAAGAAATGCTTGAATATAGATTTAGTTTAACCACTGAACTTCCACAAAAAAGACATATAATTTTTTGGTATGATTCAAAAAAAGAATTTAAAGATTTAATTGATGAGTTAAATTTAACTGATGTAAAAATAATTAAATTAACCAAGTCTGTTGATAAAAAAGGAGAAGCTATCTATACAAATATATTTAAAACAAAATATACTTTGGAAGTTATTGATACTGAGTCTAATTATTTAATTTATAGTGAATATCCTAGAGCTATTGACAGTGAAAATTATCTTTTAGATATAGAAAAATACTCAGAATTTTTTGAAGCAGATAAATCAGCAATGATAGTTGAAGAATTAAAATTAGATAGGACAAATTACAAATTTGGAGAAATCATAAGGGAATATTCAAGTTTTTTTGCTAATAAAGAAAGAAGAGAAAAATTAATAAAATTAATTGAAAATCCAGAATCTTTAGATGATGAAGAATTTAAACTTTCAATATTGAGTACTATTTCTGGTGCAAAAACAGTTGATATCTTAGAAATATTAAAAAATATAATTTTAAATAGAAATAAACTACAAGATATTGAAAAATGGATGAGTTTAGAATTTTTATTTACTGAGATAAAAAAGAAATTTGATGTTGAAGTAACTAGTTTTGAGCAATTTTTAAAAATTCTTATGGTAACTCATTTTTATTGTGAATTACAAAAGAAAACTCATACAAATTTAGAAAATTATTTTAAAGGTAGAAAAAATGAATTATATATCTTTGCTGATTCATTGTTACAAAATAAGCAAAGTTCTGAAATTATAAGGGCAGAATTTTATGAACTTGCCAAAGAATTGAATATAAAAGATAGAATAGATGAATTAGAGCTAGAGTATTCTATAAAAGGAACAGCTTTTGAATATTTTGATAAGATTATCATAAAAGATATTATAGAGATTTTTAATTCAGAAATTATTGATTATGATAAATATAAAAAATATATAGAGATAAGATTGGATAATTCTTTGTGGAGAGAGGAATATCAACACTTTTATAATGCATTGTTAGCTGTTAATAATTTTTTTAGAATAAAAGATTCTTTAATAATTGAGGATAGAGAAGAATTAAGAGAAATTTTTAAAGATTACACTAAAAATTATTTTTTAATAGATAAGTTGTATAGAGATTTTTATTATTCCTATGATAAAATAAAAAATAATGAATTAGCACCTCTTTTTGACACTTTAAAATCTAAAATAGATAAATTTTATGAGATTGATTATCTTGAAAAATTATTGGCACTATGGTCAAGTAAAGTATATGAAAGAGAAAAATTACCTCAGCAAAAAGATTTTTATAAAAATAATATAGTGAAAGCTGATGTTAGGACAGTTGTTATAATTTCAGATGCTTTAAGATATGAAGTTGGATATGAGATTAGTCAAAAATTAAGAAAAGAGGCTAATGTTAAAGAAATAAAAATAGAAGCTATGCTAACAGATTTACCAAGTAGAACTTTCTTAGGAATGGCGAATTTATTACCTTGTAAAAAGGAAAGAGATATTGATTTAGTTTCTGCTAAGGTACTCATTGATGGTATTGATAGTCAAGGAACAGAAAATAGAGAAAAAATATTAAAAACTAGTTGTGAAGAATCTTCTGCTATTTCTTTTGATAATTTTTATAAAATGAATAGGGCTAAACAGGAAGAATTTATAAAAGGAAAAAAAGTTATATATATTTATCATGATAGTATTGATGCAATAGGAGATAAGGGAAAGACTGAAAATAATACTTTTAATGCCTGTAAAAATGCTGTTGAAAATATTGTAAGTCTTTCTAAATTACTTTCAAGCCTTGGAGTTGTAAATATTTATATAACAAGTGATCACGGTTTTCTATATGAAAAGAAAGATGTTGAAGAATATAATAAAATTGAATTAAAAAATACAAAATATAAATCTATTGGAAAAAGATATGCCATATATGAAAAAGAAGTTGAAGAAAAAGGCTGTGTAACATTAAAATTAGATTCTTTATATGGAGTATTTCCAGAAAAAAATCAGAGAATAAAAGCTAGTGGAAGTGGTTTACAGTTTGTACATGGAGGGGCTAGTCCACAAGAAATGATAATACCATTGATAAACTATAAGAGTGGGGCTAATTCTAAAAAAATATCTAAGGTTCAAGTTAGAATAAGAGAAAGTGTTGCTAAAATTACATCAAATTTAACTAAATTTTCTATATATCAAATAGAGGCTGTAAGTATAAAAGATAAGTTTATAGAAAGAGATGTTTCAGTAGCTTTATATGATGGAGATGTTAGAGTTAGTGATGAAAAGAAATTAAAATTAAATTCAATAGAAGAGAATACTACACACGATTTTAGATTGACTTTAAGTGGTGAACATAAAAAAGTTACATTAAAAGTAATAGATATTGAATCAGGGGATATATTAGATTCAAAGGAATATGATGTGAGTATAGGAATTGCTTCAGATTTTGATTTTTAGGAGAAGATATGGATATAAATGAAATTGGAAGTAAAGTTTTTGAAGGAAAAATTGTAAGAAAAGATTTAGTTTCAAAAATAAAAGGAGGAGCAAATGTTCCTGTCTATGTTTTAGAATATTTACTTGGAATGTATTGTAATCAAACTGATGAAGAAAGCATTGAAGAGGGTATGTCAAAAGTAAAAAAAATACTTGCTGAAAATTATGTTCGCCCTGATGAAGCAGAAAAAGTAAAATCTAAAATAAAAGAAATTGGAGTATACAATGTTATTGATAAAGTAACTGTTATTTTAAATGAAAAAAAAGATAGATATGAGGGACATCTTTCAAATTTAGGTGTTAGCAATATTGAAATTCATAAAAGCTATATAAAGGATTATGAAAAATTATTGAGTGGTGGGATATGGTGTATTCTGACTTTATCATATCAATATGATGAGTATAATGCCACTGATTCTCCATTTAAACTAAATAAATTAAAACCTATTCAAATTGCAAGTTTAGATATGAATGAAGTTTATGAGGCTAGAAAACATTTTACCAAGGATGAGTGGATAGGCTTTATATTAAGATCATCTGGAATGGAATTTGAAAATTTTGATAAAGATGCAATATGGCATTTATTAGCTAGAATGATGCCACTTGTTGAAAATAATTATAATCTTTGTGAATTAGGTCCAAGAGGAACAGGGAAATCATATATTTATAAAGAAATTAGTCCTAATTCTATTTTACTTTCAGGAGGACAGACAACAGTAGCAAATCTTTTTTATAATATGTCAAAAAGACAAGTAGGTCTGGTTGGCTATTGGGATGTTGTTGCTTTTGATGAAATTGCAGGAATAAAATTTAAAGATAAAGATGGTATTCAAATAATGAAAGATTTTATGGCAAGTGGTTCTTTTGCAAGAGGTAAAGAAGAAAAAAATGCCAATGCTTCTATGGTCTTTATAGGTAATATAAATCAAAGTGTTGATGTTTTAGTAAAAACTGCACACCTTTTGGTTGATTTTCCTCCTGAAATGAATAATGATTCTGCATTTTTTGATAGAATGCATTGTTATATACCAGGTTGGGATATTCCAAAATTATCTCCAAAATCTTTTACCAAAGAATATGGCTTGATTGTTGACTATATGGCAGAAATATTTAGAGAACTTAGAAAAACTTCGTATGGAGATGCTTTGGATAGATATTTTTCACTTGGTAGGGACTTAAATCAAAGAGACACTATTGCAGTCAGAAAAACAGTTTCTGCTTTGATAAAATTAGTTTATCCAGATGGAATATTTACAAAAGAAGAAGTTGAAGAAATTTTAATAAGAGCATTGGAATATAGAAGAAGAATAAAAGAGCAATTAAAGAAAATGGCTGGAATGGAATTTTTTGCAACTAATTTTTCATATATAGATAAGGAAAGTGGAGAAGAAAAATATGTTGGTTTAAAAGAACAAGGTGGAAGTAAACTTATTCCTGAAGGTCCTTTAAAAGCTGGAGCATTATATACCATTGCAATGTCAACTAATTCTGTAAAAGGACTATACAAAATAGAAAGTCAAATATCTGCTGGTAAGGGAAAAATAACAGTGTCAGATAATAAATATAGAAAAACTTTTGAAAATGCTTTTAACTATTTAAAAATAAATTCTAAAAGAATAAGTGGAGCAATAAATATCAGTGAAAAAGAATTCTATTTATCTGTTGCTGATGAAAAGAATGTAGGTAATACAGAAGCTATAACTTTGGGTGGTTTTATTGCTATGTGTTCTATCTCTTTAAATAGACAATTAATGCCTCAAACAGTTATATTAGGTGAAATGGCTTTATCAGGTTCTATTAATGCAGTTTCAGATCTGGCTAGTACACTTCAAATTGCCAGAGAAGCAGGAGCTAAAAAAGCATTGATTCCAATTTTAAATGCTGTTGATATGTCAACATTGCCACCTGATATTTTAATGGATATTCAGCCTATTTTTTATCAAGATCCTATTGATGCAACTCAAAAAGCCTTAGGTCTTATGTAATAAAGGAGCAAAAATGGAATACAGAGCTATTACAGCAGAAAATTTTTATTTGATTGAGATGAGAAATACTTGCAAATTTATTTTAGAAAATAAGCTTGAAAGGGATTTAAAAAATTTGTTAAAAGTAAATAATATTTTAGAAACAGTTAGTGAAAGTAATTTTTCAAAAAAATTTAATACCATAAATAAAAGATTAAAATCTTTAACTGATAATTTAAAAAAACAGATAGTAGATACTGATTTAGCTTCTGCTAGATTTATTAATCTTTATAGTATATTATGTAACGAAAGATTTATATTAGAATTTTTAGAAGAAGTAGTTAAAGAAAAATATGATAATTATGATTATTCTATAAAAGAAAGTGATTTTTCAAACTATATGGAAACTAAGTCTGAGCAATCAAAAGTTATTCAAAATTGGACAGCAGAGGGTAAACGAAAGATGTTAGTAAAAGTTAAAAACTTTTTAACAGAGGGAGGATACTTAGAAAAGAACAAAGATAGCTATAAAATAATAAAACCTATTGTTGATTTAGCTGTTATAGATGAAATTAAAGAAAATGGGAATAAAAAAATTTTAAAAATAATGTTCTATTAGAATGGTGAAGATAATGAAAGATAGATTTAAAGAATTGATAAAAAAAATCAAAAGTGATGAATTTTATAATAATAGAGGTTTAGCAAATGAAGTTCCTTTTTATATTTTTGACTATAACCCTAAATATGAACTAGAAATAAGGGATTTTGTAAAAAATAAATTGTTAGCAAGTTTAGAAGATGATGATAGATTAAAAGCAGTGGAAATTGATATATTTGAATTACTTCTTGAAAGTATGAGAAATGATAATATTTTAGATATGGCTTTTGAAATTGAAGAAAAAAAAGGAACAAAATTTTTATATGAAAAATTAAAGAAAAGTTTTAATACTGAAATAATTATGAAGTATATTTCACAAAAAACTAAGGATAAAAATTTTTTGATATTAACTGGTGTTGGTAAAATTTTTCCTATTGTTAGAACACATACTATTTTAAACAATTTACAAAATATATTTGACCATACAAAAGTATTATTATTTTTTCCTGGTGAATATACTTCAACAGATTTAAGGCTTTTTGGTTTTGAAGATAATAATTATTATAGAGCTTTTAAAATTTAAAAAATAAAGGAGATGTTGTATTATGGGACTTATGGATTTAGTAAAAAAAGCATTTTTAGGAGCTACTGATGAGGAAAACAGAAAAAATAAAGCAAAAATGAGAGCAATATTTAATGAGAGTGTTCCTAATGGTGATGATTACAAATTGATTTATTGTCACATGGAAAATTTTACTAATGCAATTATTGTTAAAGTTACAAAGCATGCTAATTTTATTGTTGGATATAAAGAAGGAGAAGTTGTAGTAATTCCTGTTAATCCAGATTTATTAGATTATGATAAGGCAATTATTTTCAATAAAAAGAATGGAAGTACAACTAAAACTTCATTGGGATATTGTATAGTATCTAATCCAGAAATTTCTTTTCAATTTATACCTATTACTTATGAACCAGCACTAGCTGGAAAAAAAGATTATTCAGTGGCTGTTACACAATCTAGTGCAGAAGTTTCAGAATTTAAAAACTTTTTTAAGAAAGGTTTATAAAATATAATATAAAAAATAAAAATCCTATTAATTTAGGATTTTTTTATTGTATAATATATATAGTTAACTATTAATTAAAAGAAAGGAAAATAAAAAATATGAAAAAATTTTTATTTATTGTATTTATAATAGTAATCTTTATAGTAGGATGTTTATTTGGATATAAGAAGCTTTATTCAGATGAAAGAAAAAATGAAGTTATCAAAATGTTTAATAAGGAACTTTTAAATGACTTTGTAGAAAGTAAAAAATCTGTAATGGAAAGATTAAAAATAGCTAATGATAAAGAAGAAGGAAATAAGATATATACTGAATATGTAGCTACTAATAAACTTATATTAGAAAAGATAAATGATGAGCATTCTATACTTCTTAAAAATGTTTTTATGAAAGATACAAAATATAATTTTACACCAGAAGAATGGAAAATAGCTAATAACTTTTTGAAAGATTATAATTTAGAACTTATAGACATGGGGGAAGGAAATGCTATGATAGTTCAAGTTCCTAATTTTTATTATGATATTTTTAAAGATTATGTAACTGATGATTATAGAGACTATTTAGAACTTGTTACAAAGGAATACAATGAACCTTATTTTGGTATTGAAGAGATATTAGTATCTCATGAAAAAATAGCTGATAGAATATTAGCTTGGGAAGAATTTCAAAAGAAGTATCCTAACAGTGATTTCATAGCAACAGCAAATATTGAAGCTAATGTTTATAGAAGAGCTTATATTTTAGGATCATATAATTTACACACAAGAGAAGGAGGCTCAGAAAAACCTGAACTTTACTATATACCAGATAATATTCTAAAAGAATTTAATAGATTTATACAAACAAATCCAGATAGTCCAACTGTTGAATATATAAACTTTTATTTAGAAAATCATAAAAATCCAAATATTGATGAGATACTATATGATAAGTTTGAGAAAGAAATTGTGAAAGACTATGAATTAGAGAATTCTAATGAAACAGTTATAAAGGATACTTTAGAAATTATCACAGAGGAAGATAAAGAATCTAAGGGGGAATAATGAAAAAAATTGTAATTATTATATTTGCAATAGCAATTTTTGTTACAGGTGGCATACTTGGTTATAAAAAGATTGTTGCTGATGAAAGAGAAAAAAAAATTATCCAAATGTTTAATAAAGATATTTTAGATAATTTTGTTGAAAATAAAAAATCTGTTATAGAAAGATTAAAAATCTCTACCCCAGAAGAAGCAGATAAAATCTATAATGATTATTTAAAAATTAGTCAACTTATAATAGAAAATATAAATGAGGAACATTCTAATTTTATTTATAATATTTATAATGAAGGTTCAGAATACAATCTTACTGAAAAAGAATGGAAGTTAGTTAATAATTTTTTAAATGGTTATGATTTAGAACTTATAGATCTATCAGAAGGAGATGTTATGATAAGAGAACTTCCTAATTATTATTATAATATTTTTAAAGATTATGTAACTGATGATTATAGAGAATATTTAGAAATTACTTATAAGGAAAATGAAGAGCCTTATTTCACAGATGGAAGTATATTAGTTCCTTATGACAAAATAGCAGATAGACTACTAACTTGGGAAAATTTCTTAAAAAAATATCCTAATAGTGATTTAGCTGAGATAGCAAATGAAAAGTGTAATATTTATAGAAGAATATATATTTTAGGTTCAGATAATTCTCCAACAAGAGAAGGTGGTTGGGAAAATAATGAACTTTTCTATATACCTGAAAGTAATTTAAAAGAATTTAATAGATTTATGGAGAAATATTCTGATAGTCCAACTGTTGAACTGATAAAATTTTATTTAGAAAACTATAAAAATATAGATGTTGATACTTTATTAAATGAAAAAATTGATAAAGAATTCTATTTAGGTGGTACAGAAAATAGAGCAAAAGGAAATTTACTTTCAAAAGAAAGTAATAATTTATTAGAAGAATTTAAAAAAAATAGGGAAGAGGTTATTAGTAAACTAAAAAATTCAAATAAAGAAGAAGCAAATAAAATCTATGAAGAATATTCAGTAGATAATGATAAAATTTTAGAAAAGATAAATGAAATTGAAGATGAGATGTTTAGTACTGAATTTTATAAAGATGGAAATATAGAAAAAGATAAATTAAATAAACAAAATAAATTCTTAGATAGTTATGGATTAGAAGTTATTCAAATTGAAGATGGTTTTATGTTAACTGAGAAAAATAAATTTTATTATAATCTTTTTAAAAACTTTGTTACTGATGATTATAAAGAATTTTTAAAACTTCGTAGTGAAGACATAGATTATCTTGAATATTCTAACTCTTTTGATAAATATCTTGAAATAATAGCAGATAAAATTGTTGCTTGGGAAAAATTTTTAGAAAAATATCCAGATAGTAAATTAAAAAGAAAAGCACAAAATATGAGTTATACATATAGAGCAGGCTATATTTTTAGGTTGACTTCTTCTGAAACAAGGGAAAGTTTAATGAATGGAAAAGCTAATGATGCAGTAAAAGAATTTAATAGATTTATAAAGAAATATCCTAATAGTCCAACAAGTGAGATTATAAAGTATTATTTAGAAAATTATAAAGAAGAAGATATTGATACATTGATTTCAAAAAAACTTAATAAAAATTATGAGGGAGAATAGATGAAAAAAATTTTAATTATCATATTTACAATAGCAATTTTTGTTATAGGAGGTATATTTGGTTATAAAAAAATTCTTTCTATTGAGAAAGAAAATAAAATTATTCAATTATTTAATAAAGACTCTTTAGAGAATTTTTCTAAAAATAAAAATGAAATGTTAGAGAAATTAAAGACATTAAATAAGGAAGAGGCGGATGAACTTTATGAGCAATATTTAGAAAGGAATAATATAATATTGGAAAATCTAAATATAGAACATGATAAACTTTTGTCAGGTGGTATCTATAATAATGAGGATACTTCTGAAAATTTCACTGATGAGGAATGGAAAATAGCCAATAAATTTTTAAATAAATATGATTTAGAACTTTGGTATTTTGCAAGAGGTTCTTATATAATAAGAGAAGTCCCAGATTTTTATTATAAAACTTTTAAAGATTATGTTACTGATGATTATAAGGAATATTTAAAAATCACTTCTAAGGAGAATGAAGAACATTATGTAGCAGATTCAGGTTTATGTATAACTCTTGAAGAATTAGGAGATAGAATTGTAACTTGGGAGAATTTTTTAGAAAAATATCCTAACAGCAAATTAAATGATAAAGTAAATAATATTTGTAATTCTTATAGAAGAGATTATATTTTGGGTGTTCCTGGTGGAATTTATGATTATAAAGAAAGTGCTGAGGAATATAATAGATTTATAAAAAAATATCCTGACAGCCCAACAACAGAACTTTTAGGATACTATTTAGAAGAGGTTAATCTTGATGAACCTGAGAATAATGACAGTGAAGATTTATCTAAAATGATAGATGAATATATAGAAAAATATTTTTATTTAGGAAGTTTAGAAAATAGAAAAAAGGGAAATTTATTCTCTGAACAAACTAATACTTTATTAAAAGAATTTAATAAAAATAAGGAAGAAGTTATCAATAAATTAAAAACTTTGAATAAAGAAGAAGCTAATAAATTTTATGAAGATTACCTTGAAAGTAATAATGAAATTTTAGAAAAAATGAATGAAAATGATTATATTATGTTAGATAATGCCTTTTATATTGGAGAAGGTGATATAGATAAAGAAAAATTAAATAAACAAAATAAATTTTTAGATAATTATGGTTTAGAAGTTGTTGAAATTGAAGAAGGTTTTATGCTAACTGAAAAGAAAGATTTTTACTATAATATTTTTAAAAATTATGTTAGCGATGATTATAGAGATTTTATAAAACTTTGTAGTGAAGATATAGACTATATAGATTATTTTTCTTCTCTTGAAGAACACCCTGAAATAATAGCAGATAAAGTTATTAATTGGGAAAAGTTTTTAGAAAAATATCCAGATAGTAAATTAGAAAAAAAAGCAAATAATATTTGTTATTCATATAGAGATGACTATATCCTTTCCTTAACTTCTTCTCAAACAACAGAAGTCTTGAAAAATGGAAAAATTAATGAAGATGTTAAGGAGTTAAATAGATTTATAAAAAAATATCCTAATAGTCCAACAACTGA
>ERZ772921.408-NODE-408-length-26462-cov-5.366191_pt1 | contig 26462 bp, 19 predicted proteins | sample MGYA00512117_ERZ772921 | MGnify/ENA primary metagenome ERZ772921 (study PRJEB29015, sample SAMEA2737944) | human oral metagenome | biome: human oral; feature: human-associated habitat; material: dental | place: China | collected 2150 ...
GCCCGGACACCGTCAGGCTACCAGTTGTGGGCTAAGGAAGTGTCGGGAACTCAGGATTAGTGTACACAAATCAAGCGCTCGGCCCAATTTGCTTGAAACTCAGCGATTTGTGTACACTGTTCGCGTATCCCCCCATCCGTCCCGTCTCGCGCCCGCATTCTCGATGGTGCCCTCATGCCATGCCATGCCTGTACTGCGTACGCCCCCACGAGCGGGCTCCGGGATTTGCCAATGTGCCTTTCCGACTGTGAATGAGTCGGCGCAAGGAGGCGCTGGCAAACTACACCTTGGCAGCCTACACCCTTGCAAGCTTCGCCCATGATGTGGCAGCCATTGCGGCAGACTTCAATGCGCTTGCCCGCGCGGGCGACTAGGAGTTATACTTTTCAAACTCCAAGTGGCAGCCCGACGCCCGTCGGCGTCCGCACGGGAAGAAGGGAAGGCAGCATGGAAGAGCGTGAGGCATACCTCGTCGTCAAGGGCGTCGAGAAGCACTATGGTGAGGGAGAGGCGCGCGTCAAGGTGCTGAGAGGCATCGACTGCACCATCACCAAGGGTGAGATCTGCGTCCTTCTCGGCCCATCGGGCTCAGGCAAGTCGACGTTCTTGAACGTTGTGGGTGGCCTTGAGACCGCAGACGCCGGCAGCATCATCGTGGGTGATACCGACATCACCAAGATTGCCGGCAAGGAGCTTGTGGGGTACCGCAGACGCGAGCTTGGCTTCATCTTCCAGTTCTACAACCTCGTGCCCGACCTCACGGTACGCGAGAACATCGAGGTTTGCGAGTACCTCTCCAAGGAGCCGCTGTCAGTGGATGACCTGCTGCACTCGCTTGGCCTCTGGGAGCATCGCAACAAGTTTCCCAATCAGATTTCGGGTGGCCAGCAGCAGCGCTGCGCCATCGGTCGCGCCCTCGTGAAGGCGCCCGGCCTGTTGCTGTGCGACGAGCCCACAGGTGCGCTCGACTACAAGACGTCCAAGGAGATCCTGGAGCTCATGGAGCGCGTTAACCAGGACTTTGGCACCACGATGGTCATCGTTACGCACAACGATGCCATCTGCAGGATGAGCGACCACATCCTGCGCCTGCGCGACGGCCTTCTCGTCGAGGACGAGGCCAATCCCACCCCTGCGCCCGCGTCCGAGCTGACTTGGTAAGGGGGCGTGCAGATGTCTCCTCTTGGCAAGCGTTACCCGCGCTCGATCAAACATAACCTCGGGCGCTATATTGGGCTGCTGATTCTGCTGATGATGGCCGTAGGTCTCGGCAACGGCTACATGCAGGCGGCGCAAAACAACATCGACATGATGAGCGGCATGCGCGAGAAGTACAAAGTCGAGGACGGTCGCTTCATGACCGACTTCAAGGCTAGGGCAGATGCCATCAAGGATATAGAGGCGCTGGGCTGTACGGTGCACGAGAACTTTAGCTATGATGCCAGCCTCACCATCCCCGGGCGCACCATCGACGACACGACGGTTCGCCTCTATGGTGACCGCGAGGGCTTCGATGAGGTGAACTATGCCGAGGGCCGCGCGCCCGAGACAGACGACGAAGTGGCGCTCGACCGTGTGTTCATGCAGAACAACAAGCTGTCCTTGGGCGATACCGTGGAGTTCGACGATAAGGCGTTCACAATCTGCGGAATCGTGACCTTCTCCGACTACGTCACGCTCTTCAAGAACAATGCTGACGTCGTGTACAACGCCCTCACGTTTGGCGTGGGTCAAGTCAGGTCGGGGGCACGTGACGCGCTGGCCAAGGGTGATCAGACCTTCACATACTCGTTCTTCTTTGGTGACCGCAGCCTGTCCCTGGCCGATCGCGTCAGCCGTGAGAAGCGCATGGTCAAGGCGCTCATCGACCACGGCGTCTCGGTGGGCGACATGATCGACTACGAGTACAACCAGGGTATCAGCTATGCCACGGGCGACAACGAGGGCGACCTTAGCACGGCCCTGACCCTCACGGTCATCCTCACGATCGTTCTCGCCTTCATCTTTGTGCTGCTCACCAATGCCACCATCGAGCAGGAGAGCAGTGCCATCGGCACGCTGCTCTCGATGGGCTACACAAAGGGCGAGCTGGTCAGGCACTACCTCACGCTGCCGATGATCGTGGGTGTGGTGGGCTGCCTGCTGGGCCTTGGATACGCCATCCCGGTGGAGAACACTATCCGAAAGTCGTATTACAACACGTACAGCCTGCCTCCCTACGTGCGCAGCTTCCATCCTGACATCCACCTCAAGACGGTCCTCGTGCCGCTTGTGCTGCTGTTCGCAATCCTTCTCGTTGGCCTTTTGCTTAAGCTGCGCCTTACGCCGCTGCAATTTTTGCGCGGCGAGGTACGGGGTGGCAGGGGTGCGAAGAAGGGGTCGTCGCTGCCCGAGGGCATGGGCTACGTGCAGCGCTTTCGCCTGCGCGTCTTCCTGCGCAACACATCGAGCTTCGTCGTACTGTTCGTGGGCATCCTCGTCGCCAACACGCTGCTGTTCTTCTCGCTCTCCGTCATGCCGTCGGTTCGCAGCTATGCGGTCGAGCTGAAGCGCGGCATCGTGGCGGAGCACATCTATACGCTCAAGGACGAGCTGCGGATTGACGGCACTGCCGACGAGCGAGCCGCATGGGCTGCCATCGAGAAGATAACCACCAACGAGAGGTACGCCGGCATTGACCTTGGCCTCATCGAGGATGTGGCCAATGACCTGCAGGCCGCAGGCTCGAGCTTTCGCGACTTTGACAAGGACGCCATTGGCGCACTTGCCCTCATGAGCAAGCTCACGAAGGCCGACGTAGACGATTCCGACGAGCTTAGGCTGCTTATGCAAGCCTATCGCGTGGATGACTTCACCGACCTTGCCGACACCAACTTCCACAAGCTGTTTGTCGCGGTCATGGCCAAGCAAGGTGTGGACCTCTCCGGTGCCACCGACGGTCAGCTCACAACCTTGCTCAAGCACGCGCACGAGTTGAGCGAGCAGATCGCTCCCCTTAGCGATGACGAACGCAACGACTTTGGTAACCTCGTCGCTGACGTCTCGAAGGTGGACAATTTCGACATCGCCGTGAACCCCGTCAAGATGAGTCAGGCCACGATTGACCAGGCAGAGCCCTTTGCCGTCACTCGGCTCGAGTGCGGTCGCGCGCTCGATGACAGCAACGAGACAGTCACCATATATGGTATTCGGGAGGGCTCCGCATACCACACCGGCATCGACGTGAGCGGCGGGCGCATCGTAGCAGACGCCGGTCTGCTTGAGAAGTGCGGCATCACGCTCGGCGAGCCCGCCGCGTTCACCGACCGCACGACGGGCAACACCTACGACATCACGGTTGATGGGGCGACCTCGTTTGCCGTCTCGACCAACGTGTACATGAGCATCGACACGTTCAATCGGATGTTCGGCAAGGATGAGGGCTACTTCAACGGATATTTCTCCAACGAGGCGCTCGACCTCAACCGGCGCTACCTTGCGTCCGACTACACCCCGGCAGATGCCGACAAGATTGCCAACCAGCTTGAGGACAGCTATGGCGACATCATGAACGTCGTCACATGGCTCTCGATCCCCATCTTCATCATCGTCATCTACCTGCTCACCAAGACGCTCATCGACAGAAGCGCACGCTCCATCGCCTACATGAAGGTCTTTGGCTACAAGAATCGTGAGATCGACAAGCTCTACCTGCGCTCCATCACGGTGGGCGTAGTCATTTCGCTGCTCGTGAGCGTGCCCATCCTCAGGGAGCTCATCGGCGTGGTGTATACGCTCATGCTGGCTGCGCAAAACGGCAATTACGTCTATACGATGACACCGCGCATCGTTGTCATCGACCTTGTCGTAGCCCTCATCACCTACCTCGTGGTGGCGTTGGTGCACATGCGCCACATCAAGAAGGTGCCGCTGTCGCTGGCGCTTAAGGTCGTCGAGTAGCAAGACGGACAAGAGCGGCACGGAGACCAGCGGCGCGCCCAAGCAATAGTGTACGCGCGGGCAGCGGCGCGCCCAAGCAACGGCGTGCGTGCGGGCAGCAGCGCGCCCAAGCAACAGTGTACACAAATGGGCGAATTACGCCAATTTATTGGGAATCCCGCCATTTGTGTACACTGTTCATCCGTGGGCCGAGAGACACCATTCTCATTAGTGTACACAAATCAAGCATTTCGGCTATTTTGCTTGGAAATCAGCGATTTGTGTACACTGTTTAAGTACCCCGTATCCGTGCCGTCTCGCACCCACGCGCCGGCCCATCACGCCGGCATCCTCGCGTGGACCTTAGACGAACACAATGGTCACTTCCTCTATGTGGCCGTGAGGCGTGCTCATGTAGCGCTCGTACTCTCGGGCAAGCTGGCGGCCCCGCGCCCCTGGCAGCAGCATCCAAATAAGCCGCTGGCGCATCCGGGCAAGCGCGGGTGATGCGGGCACCTCAAAACGAGCCGTGTCCTTTCGCTTGGCCAGGTGCTCGATGGTATCTATGACCCGCATCATGAGGGTATCGAGTCCTCCTTTCTGGTAGAGGTCCTCTCTCGTTACCGGCAGGACCGCCAGACCCTGGGACCATAGGTCTCTGTCGCGCCTACGGTCATCCACATACTTATCACGGACCTGACGGATCGCAGCCTGCACGGCCTGGCTGGCAACCACCGTGTCGCTCGTGCGAGGGTCGTCGGTAGAGCGGCCAACCCCATGGGCCGAAGGTGTCTCGGCAGTGGCCAGGGACGCCTCGGCAGCCACATGCGCAATCTGCTCAAGCTCCAGGTGGACGCCCCCGTCGTAGTTAAGGCCCACGCCCGTCTTCCCAAAGAGGATGTCTGGCACGCGAGAATGGGTGGCATTGGTGTGAATATCCACAGGCACAGCTGAGCTATCCGCGTCCATGCATGGATCGCTCACGCGTACGCGTGGGTTGAGCGTGAGCGGCGCCATGTTATATCCCAGGTGGTGGTAGGGGAGCAGCGCGAGTGCAGCGATAAGGGATTCGGTGGGTGACCATGCCCCCGCGCAGACAAGAGGGGCGAGTTCGCGGGTCTGCCTGAGTCCCGCCATGCCCCTGCAGGCCCCCACATACGAGAGGATGGCCTCTGGCGTGGTCGCGGGTTCAAAGTTGAAACTCACCTCACCATCGCGCGGGTCCATGGGATCGCGAGAGAAGCGACCGCAGAGCTCAAGGCCCAGCATAAGCTGGACTGCGGGTTGCATAAAGGCGCCCATCTCGACAAACAGAAGCTCGGGTCCTGCCACAGAGACGCCGCAGCCAAGATCGACGAAAGCGTTCTTGGGAAGTGGGTGTCCGTACACGTGGTTCTTGATCCCAGAGATGCGCAGGCGTTTGTCCTTGGCGGGAACCGCGATGTCGAGTGGCCGTTTTGTGGGAAAAGGGCAGAGGCCCCCAAAGCGCGCCAAGGTCGCAGAGAGGCGCTTGGCAGACCAGCGTTTGCCCTCGGCAAAGACAGGGGCAGAGAGGCCCGTGCGCAGGGAGAGTGTCTTGGGACCAAGGCCCTCAATCCGTTGTGCTCGTACCGCGCGGATCAGCCGCAGGGCGGCCAGCCCATCGATGGTGATGTTCACAGCGCTCCTCTCCCTTGCGCCGCACGGCGCCGTGTTCTCGTATGGCGCTGCACCCTGGCATCGCGCCATCCCTGTTGGCGCCGCACGCCCCTCGCGCCGTGCCTTCGTACCACGACCTCGCGCTGCACCGTGCGGCCCCCTGCATAGCGCGGCGCCGGTTACGCTTGCAAACAGTGTACACAAATTGCATGAATGCGGCTATATCACCACGATATGGGGCAAAAGTGTACGATATTGATGGCCGCAACCACTGGATCCAGGTCGCTTGCCGGGGTAAAGCTAGTCAGCTACATGGCTGCAAGGCGACCGCCTTTCATCTCGAGCACCTCGTCATAGCGCGCGGCATGCTCCGCATCCAGCTGATGCGTCACGGCTATCAGGGTCACCCCGTCGAGCGCCAGTAGCGTGTCCTCAACCCGTGCGGCAGTCTCCTTGTCTAAGGCCGAGGTCGCCTCATCCACGAACAGCGTCGTCTTGCCGTAGAGCAGGGCGCGGGCTATGGCCACGCGCTGGCGCTCTCCACCAGAGAGGTGCCCCCCGCCCTCCCCGACCGGCGTGTCAAACCCGTCGGGCAACGCGTCGACCACCTCGCCAAGGCCGGCAAGGCGCAGGGCGCTTCCAATCTGCTCGTCCGTGAACGTTCCCCCGAGGACTATGTTCTCGCGCAGCGTGTCATCAAACAAAAAGACGTTCTGGTGCACCCAAGCGGCGTCGGGGGCGCTGTCCGGCCTGCCATCCACGAGGAGGTGGCCTGAGCTGGGGCGTAAGGATCCGCCCAAGAGCTCCAACAAGGTTGACTTGCCACAGCCGCTCTTTCCCACGATGGCATACTTCTTGCCGATGTCGAAGTGCTTCGAGCAGTTGCGCAGGGTCGTGGGCGCATTGGAGAGTCTGCCCTCGGCCGGGCCCGTATCGCCGTAAGAGAAGCTCACGTCGTCGAGCTCGATGGAGCGCCTCGGCTCGCACACCGCGATCTCTTGCCTGGCACCCGGCGTGTCGCTCGGCACGTCGCTCAGCTTGTCGAGCCTGTCGAGGATGGGATAGGTCGACTTAAGCTTGCTGATCTTGTCGGACAGCTCCGTCGCAGGGGAGATGACGCTGCCCGAGAGCTGCGTGACGGCAACGATGCTGTCGATGGTGACGTAACCCCATATCGCGAACACGCCCGTCATACCCATGATGCAGAACTGCATCGCGATGCCAGCGACGCTTGCGAGGCTTCGAGCGCACGCCATCGTCATGTTGAGGTCGGCCTTATGCCTCTGGTAGCGGCCAATCATCCCACTCAGCTTGTCGAGCGCATGTTGCTCCACATGAAACGATCGTATGACTTCGCCCCCTTGGGCGGTGTCGCGTACGCGCCCATTATAGCTTTCAGCATCCTCGACAACCTGCTGTTGCTGACAGGACAGGCGCTTCCCGAAGAGCTGCGGGACCAACGTCGGCAGAGCCATGCCCGCAAGGGAGATCAGCGCGACGAGCGGGTTGATCAGCACGAGCATGATGCAGCCTATGGCGATCTTGAAGACGGACTCCAGAATGCCCAGGGAGCCTGTGATGCAGTCGTTCTCGAGTACGTCCATGTTCTGGCCGAGGACGGTCAGCTGCTCTGCACTGTCGCAGACGCGACCGCACGACGCGCCCGCTATCATCCCGCGCGCCGCTCCCTCGCGGATGTTGACCATGGCGTCCCTGACGATGAGCGCCCTCAGGACGTCAGAGGCAAGGCTCAGGGCTCCAAGCACCAGTGCGTATAGGCACGACGCGAGGGCTAGGCGCACCACCGAAGAGACGCCCCCAGCGGCTACGGCGGCTGTGGCGGCATCAAGCAGGACGCTGAGCAGGAGCGCTATGCCCATCGATGACAAGCAGAAGAGAAAATCGACCACGCAGAAGCAGGCAAGCCCCCTGGTACCGATGTGCTTTCGTATGTACCGCATTCTTCACATACCGATGTACCTCCTTACGATGACACGTGCATCATCGCAGGGATGGTGGCATGACTCCATATCGAATGATGTATATTTGAATGTTCGCGAGACGCTATGTCACAAAGATGACGGGGCGCGGGCGGTCGCGTCAGAGCCTCACGCCCATGTTCTCCTGGACCCAGTTCCGTACAGCGGCAGCGTGCTCATGCTGCCCCGTGAGGTCCATGTACGGGGCGATGTGCCTAAGGATGCCCAGGGCCTCGTCCCTCTGCCCCTCGCGATACCTGACGCGCGCCTCCGCGTAGAGAATCACGGGCATGTATGTGAGAATCCCCTCGTCAAGGGTCTCGCTGTGGGCGCGCTTGATGTAGCGGAGGGACTCGGCGTAGCGCCCCTCCTGCTCGAGGCTCAGCGCAAGGTTGAGCTCGCAGCCAATCTTGTCATCGGCCCAGTCCTGCGTGCCATTGTCCTGGTTGTCCATCGACTCGATGAGCTCCTCGCCAAGACGTGACGCATCGGCATGCCGTCCCAGGTAGCATAGTGTCGGGACCATGAGGCCTATGCACTCGGCTTCTGTCGGAGACAGCAGCGTGTGCCTGAAGTCATCGAGCCTTAGTGTCGGCTTGGTCAGCCTGATGGCTTGGTCGAGCAGGTCGAGTGCTCGGCCCAGCTCGCTACCATCTATCGTGATGAGCGTAGATGCGTTCAGCATGAGGTAGAGCTGCCGGTAGCTTGGCCTCTCGCGAGACGACTCGTCCATGGAGTCAAGCAGCTCGCGCGCCTCGTCCGGTCTCCCACGGTGCAGCAGGGCCCTGGTGCGCTTGGCAGCCCGTGCGAACTCGCTGTCGCGCTCGTTTTTGTAGTAGACGTCGCAGAGCTGGTAGGTGCTGGCCCCAAGACGGGAGAGCAGGCCATCGAGCACGACCTTCGTGGGCATCTGCCTTCCGGTCTCGATGCGCGAGACGGTAACGGGCGAGCATATGCCCTCGGTAAGCTCTTCCTGCGTGAGGTGCCTCTCCTTTCTGAGCAGACGAATGGTGCTTCCCAGCGAGTTGTTGTCTTCCATTGCTACCGCCTATCGTAGCCCTGATGCCCCGTGCGTTTCAGGCAGGTGCTGTGCCGCGATGCTGTCAGGCCCTCTCGGCAGGCGCCGGTGCAGACGCCATCATCGGCCCCATGGGTTGTCATCCTATGTTCTTGCACTGCGTTGGCGCCGAGAACCCATGTCCATCAAAAACCGGGAGGATCCTCTAAAATAAATCGCTCTGTGATCCCGTCCGGGTAAGATATAAAACCAGCTCGTCTCTGTCCGTTTCGTAGATTAGCAACCAATCTGGCGTAATGTGGCACTCGCGATACCCCACATAGCCCCCGGAAAGTTGGTGATCCCTGTTCGTTTCCGGCAACGGCTCCCTCGCAGCCAGCTTTAATAATATCGGTCAACAAAGAAATATCAAAGCCACACTTTTTCAGGCGCTTAAAATCATCCCGAAATTCTGTAGTTGGTCTTATGTTATATATCGGCAAGCAGCTCCTCCATCATCTGATCGACATTGGAATAAGTCTTGCCGATGTCCCGATTGGCTTTCATTCTCTTTACTTCTTGGATGGCTTCGACAGTTTCAGCGTTCGGCACATCACCGCTGATTTCAAAGGGTATTCTATGCTCCCTCACAGCCTTACGTGCAAAAACATTGAACGCCGTTGTCATCGTCATCCCCACATCAGAACAGAACGCCTCAAACTGCCGCTTCAAATCCGCGTCCATGCGGATATTGATACTTGTATTCGCCATAGCAGCAGCCCCTTCGCTCTTTACTACAGCTCGTCATATCATAGTCACTGTATGTCCTTTTGTTTACAATGTTAGTATATCGTCTCATTAGCAAGTCTCTCAGGTTCAGCATAGTGCTGCCTTACCCGTACGTAAGGGGCATGGGCATAGCTTACGATTCCCATCCGTCGAAACGGATGACTGCAACATCCGCCCTGAGGAGGAAGAAGCGAGAACGATATGAGCTTGGATCTACAGATAGAAGTGACGGGCCTTACAAAGCGATTTCCCCTCTCAAGGGAGCAGAGGAAGGAGCAGGGGACTGCCAAGCGGCATATCGTCGCAGTTGATGGACTCTCCTTTAACGTTACGCAAGGCGAGGTGTTTGGGTTGCTCGGACCAAACGGAGCCGGCAAGACGACCACGCTCAGGCTCCTGTCAACCCTCATCGCGCCCGACAGCGGGGAGGCCATCATCCACGGTCACTCGATCACAGCCGACCCAAAGGGCGTGAGGGGCTGCATAGGGTTTCTGACCAGCGAGCTCAGGCTCGAGGAGATATTCTCTCCCAGCTACCTGTTCGACTTCTTTGCCGGCCTCCATCACGTTGACCCAGAGTGGGCGTCAGAGAGAAAAAGGCTCCTGTTCGCGCAGTTTGGCATCGACAAGTATTCACACATGAAGCTCGCGGAACTATCGACGGGCATGAGGCAGATGACATCCCTCGTGGTGGCCATAGCCCACGACCCTGCGGTCATCATCTTTGACGAGCCTACGAACGGCCTCGATCTTGTGGCCGCGAAAACCGTCACAGACTTCATCTTCGAGATGAGGGAGCAGGGCAAGACCATCGTCCTTTCAACCCACCTCTTCGATCTGGTCAAGAGGGTATGTGACAGAGTCGGCATCATCATAGGCGGCAGCATGGTCTTTCAGGACTCGCTCTCCTCGCTCTCTGCGGGCAGTGACCTGGAAGACCTGTTCTTCAAGCTGTACGATGGGACACGGGGGCAACGATGAGAAACGACACACTCAGCATCTTCAAGAAGGAGATGGACAGGTTCCTCCACAATAAGGCCAGCGCTGCGGCAGCCATCATCTTGCCCGGCCTGTTCATATTCCTACTGTGGACGATCATGGGAAACACGCTCCGAACGAGCGCCAACAAGGCAGAGAGCATATCTGAGCTGACAATCTATGCCGTCAACCCCTCGCAGAACATCGGGCAGATTGCCAGCAGCGCAGGCATGACCATCACGGAGATTTCAGGCCTGCCGACCAAGGAAGAGATGCACGACAAGATAGAGAGCGGGTCAGCCCAAGCCTACATAGTCTTCCCCAAGGACTTTGACAGGCAGACCGAGGTGGGGACAGGCCCCGGCGGCGCCGTTCCGCAGGTTGAGGTCTACTACAATTCCTCCGACACGAAGTCAACTCTGGCCTACACGACCATCCAGACGATGCTCGACCAGTACGAGACGTCCTTTGACAACCGCTTTGACGTGAACCGTGCGGGTGAGGGCTATGACCTCATGCGCAGCCAGGACCAGACGAGCCAGTTTGCCGTCGCGTTCGTACCATTCATGCTCTTGGTCCTTGTGTTCAGCAGCAGCATGTCGGTCGCGGCCGAGGCCATCGCCGGCGAGAAGGAGCGTGGTACGATAGCGACCCTTCTGGCCACTCCCATCAACAGGCAGGACATCGCGCGAGGCAAGATCCTCGCGTGTTCCCTGATCGGACTGGCGATTGCCGCGTCGAGTTCGATCGGCATCTTCTTGAGCCTACCCTCCCTCATGCGGGGTCAGTTTGATGCAGGCAGTTATGGTCCAGTCGAGCTATGCCTGCTTGGTCTTGTCGTGCTCTCGGTCACGCTTTTGGTGGTCACCATCATCGTCATCGTGTCCACGCTCGCCACGTCCACGAAGGAGGCGCAGACGTGGCTCACCCCAATCATGATGGCCGTGATGGGCATTGGCATAGTGGGGATAGCGTCCAAGGGAGTCCAGACAAACCTGCTATTCTACGCACTGCCTCTCTACAACGGGGTCGAGTCCATGATCGGTATACTGTCCTTTAGGATCGACCTCGCATCGATAGCCGTCTGCATAGCGAGCAACGTCGTGTTCTCCCTCCTTGGCCTGCTCGTCTTGGAGCGCCTCTTCAAGAGCGAGCGTGTGATGTTTGCCCATTAGGGACGAGTCGCCGGGAGGGTGCGTGACGCTCGCCCGCCAGACGGTACACCAGAGGTACACGGAGGAGGTGTTTATGACCATGACCGGCTCTTTCTTGCGTCATCTCCTTGCGAGCGGGGGCGTACGTTATCTGAAGAAAAGCGCATGGTTTTCCAGCCTTATCGTCAACCTGCTGTTTGTTGCGCTGTCGATCTACGTCGCGGGCAGGCTGTCCTCTGGGGCAGTGGCCCTTGGCATCCGCCTTGCCGCGACGCTGGGGCTCTCCATAGGCCTCTGCTTTGTCGCGCTGAGTGCTCCGAGCGAGTTTTTGCGCAGGGACCTTCGTGCCCAGGGCGTGTCCTACCTGAGGTTCTGTGGGTTTGGCAATGAGGACTTTTCCAGGCTCGGTGCCGCCCTCACGCTGCCCTGCGCGGCGATCACGGGCGTGTCCGTTGGGGTGATGGCCTTGGCGCTCACCCAAAGCCTGCTCATATCCCTGGCTGCGGCTGCCTTTGTGTGCGCCGGCCTCGTGGCCTTGGGGGCTGCGGTGGCCACCGTCGTGCTGCGAGGGGGCTTGGTCCACGCGGCGGCGCGCAGGCGAGCGCGCGCGATCGTGTTCTCGTCGAACCGGGTGGTCTGCAGGGCGCAGAGAAACGCCCTCCTTGCGAAGAAGAGAGCTCTATTGTTTGAGGTCGCCCTGTGGCTATGCATTGATTGCGTGTTCTGCGCGCTCCAGTGGTCGCCTGTGGGTTACATGATCGTCGTGAGGTTTCCCGCCGCCTGCATCTTGATGGAGTTCGCCCTTGTCTACGATGACCCGGCCGTGAAGCTCCAGGAGCGCTACTATCGCGAGGGCCTCCTTGCGCGGGCATTGGCCCTCGTGATCCCGGGTGCCTGCATCGCGACCGCCTGCGTGATCGCGACCGTGCCCATCTCGCTGCTTTTTGGCGGCGCGGGCGCTGTGGGCGTCTCGTTCTTGCCTGCCGTCATCCCCTGCTGCCTGCTGCAGCTCATCTTGGGGGCGGCCATGCTTCTTGTCTTCGAGAAGAGGCCGCTGTTGCCCCTCTGGCAGACCGCGATAGGGTGCGGCGTCTTCGCGCTGGGCCTCATCGAGGTGGCCTCGCTGGTCGTGGTCGGCGTCGGATGGGGCAGACGTACTTGGAGGGGACATGCTTGAGCTCAAAGGGGTAGAGAGACGCTTCGCGTCGGGCAAGGGGATTGGCCCCGTCTCGTTTTGCGTCCGGCAAGGCGAGGTGTGCTCCGTCGTGGGACCCAACGGGGCGGGAAAGAGCACCCTGTTTGGCATACTGTCCATGGTGTCAGAGGAGTTCACGGGAAGCTGGTCTTTGGACGGCAGGGTCGGCAGGCAGATACCCCGAGGGGCGATCGGCTACCTGCCGGAGTCTACCTTCCTCATCTCGTCCTTCACCCCACGGCAGTTCTGCTCCTTTGACGCGTCGATGCGAGACGTGCCCCACACGGCCGCGTCGATCGAGGAGCATCTGGCAGCCTTCGTCTGTAAGGACTTCATCGACGTCCCCTTGGGGGAGCTCTCGCAGGGGATGGCCAAGCGCGTGGCGCTCGCCTGCGCGTTTCTGGGCGAGCCCCGGCTGGTGCTGCTCGACGAGCCCCTGAACGCCATTGACATCCAGACGACGCTCATCCTAAAGGATCGAATCGTCAGCGAGAGCGAGCGGGGGTGTACGCTTTTGATATCCAGCCACATCCTCGACTTTCTGGACGAGGTGTCCGATCGGATGCTGTTCCTGCGCGAGGGGGACATCGCTGATGACTTCGACCCCAGGGATGGGGGCGCCGAGGGTCGCTACAGGGAGCTGTTTCTGTAGGGTCAAAGGATCGGGCCTGACGCTCCCCGTCCGATGAGGGGCGAGGGCCGGATACCTCTCGCCGCCCCCTTTAGACCGCTCGCGGGTCCGTTTCCCCCACCCAACATCCACTCGTGCTACACATATTGCCAACAACAGCGAGCGTGGCGCCTTGGTCGGCGCCGCGCGGCAGGGGAAGGGGTGTTCCCATGAGACAGATCTGCAGAAGGCTCCTCGTGGCCGTCCTGAGCGTGTCGCTGTGCTTCTCCACGCTCCCGCCTACCCGCGTGCTCGCGAGGGGGTGGGCCGCGACCGTGGGGGCCGAGGCACGTACGCCCGCCGACGCGGACCTTGGGGCGTGGGCTGCGGGAGGTGCCCCGGGCGTCCGGGTGGCCTCGGTCGATGCTGACGATGTAGATGCTGACGAGGACGGGGACGCCGGGGAGCCGTACCTGGGCGAGGGCGCAGTCACGCTCTCTGAGTCCGCCGTGACCATCGACGGGGTTGAGATCTCTCGGGCGCAGTTCTGCGCCGCAGCCCTGCCCGGCATGGCGCGGCTCCAGGATACCCCCGAGACCGGCGCCATGTCCGAGTACGCCCGCCTCCTCTCGCTGAGCGCGGCCGCGGAGGGCGCCGTGCTGGAGCTCGGCCATGCCATCGAGATGACCTTCATCAGGCTGCTGATGCGCGAGAACATCGCGAGGATACTCGCGCTCGGGGGCGCCGGGGCGTTCCTGATATGCGCGGGCTCGATCCCGGGGGTGGACAGGGACATCATCGTCGTCGTGACGACCCTCGGCACGATGGCCGTTGACGGGGTTATCATCGGCGCGAGCTGGCTCGGCCTGGAGATCAGCTCCTACATAGCCGATAACTATGCTGCCATTAAGGTGGTTGCGGATGCGCTCTACGGGACGTTGACCGACGAGCAACGGCAGGTTGTCGAGGGCGCAAGGGATAAGCTGATGGTGCGCTTGAGGCTTCTTATTAATGCGGGAGAACTGAACGAGACGGAATGGAAGGACTGCACCGTCGTGGTAGCGGGGTACAACAAGAGGACGTGCAAGTACGCGATAGGCGTGAAGCTCCAGGAGGGAAACGAGGGCGCAGAGGCAATCCTAAAATTGCTATCGGGGACGAAAGAAATCTCCGATACCCCCGTCTCCATTGAGACGTTGACAGGTCCTAACGTTTGCGCGGAGGATGCGTGCACGAAGGCCTTGGGCGGGAGTGACGGGGCGGGCCATGTAATAAAGTCGGAGCTAAAGTACATCGTCATGGCTCAGCCGTTTCGCCCGAGAGGAGAAAGAGTTCCCCCGCCGTTGAAGTGGATGCCGAAGCCGGTGCCGGTATGTAAGAGGTGCGAGGGGAGGTTCGGTAGGGGTTGCTTCCTGCCGCGCACATGGTTTGATTCCGGTCCTTCCGAGGAGTAGGTCTGTTCCGCATGGTGATAATCGAACAATGATGGCAATTGGTGTGACGGCGCGCGAGAGGGAGGCGAGCATGGGGGAGACGGTACGCAGGAGGTTCAACTACCCGGTGGAGGTGGAGTGGTCCGAGGTGCCCCAACTGCGGGGGTTCGTCGAGCGGACGGGCCTCATGGACCTCGACGCGGCCTGGGAGCTCTCCGACTCCCTCGCGATGAGCGACGTCTCGCGCTTCATGACCTACGAGACCAAGATGGAGGGCGAGCGCGGGCACGCGCTGTGCCTCAACGGGCCGGACGGCGACTTCAGGGTGGAGTCGGAGCCCGGCATCGCCAGGGTCCGCATCATGGGGGAGCGCGTCTGGTTCGTCGACGAGCGCGTCAGGGCCGAGGTGGCGCCCCGGGTCAGGGAGGGCGACGTCGCCTACGCCGGGTCCATCTCGGGCAGGACCCAGAGGGAGATCCTCGCGCTCCTTTATGCCCTGGTGCGCGCCCTCGCGGGGGCGACGGGCGTCTTCCACGACGAGGTGAGGCGACCCGGCGGGTGGGACGGCCCGGCGGGCGACCCCTTCTCGGGGCGCTCCTACGACGTCTACGTGCGAAACGACCACACCGGACCCTACCTGCTCTCCCTCGACAACATCACCCTCCACGTGAACCGCGACGCCGAGCCGGCAGACTGGGAGGGGTTCGGCAGCTTCCCCGCACCGGCCGCGGGGGCGGGGGGCTAGCGTGGGCGCCGAGGTGGGGGAGCGCAGGCGCTTCGCCCGCGCGTGGCCTGTGGAGGCGGGCCCGGCTGACCTGCGGGTTCGACGGGGCCTGGGCTTCTCGCGCGAGGAGGCCGCCTGGCTCATGGGGAGGCTCCAGCGAAGCGACGTCTCGCGCTTCCTCTCCTACCGGCTCCACGACGAGCGCAACGACGACTACAGCCTGTACCTGAACGGGTGGGTCGGCGGGTTCTACGCCCACCTCGGCACCCGGTCCTGCGAGGTCTGCTGCTTCGGGGAGTGCGTCCACCTCGACGACGAGGCCTACCGCGTCGGGATCTCCCGCGACGCCGCATACGGGGAGGTCGTCTACGCCGGGCCGATCTCGGGCAGGACCCACGAGGAGATCCTCGACCTCGTCTTCGAGGTTGTGCGCGTCTTCGCCGGCGCGACGGACGCCTTCCACGAGGAGACCCGCCCGGCGTGGAAGTGGCGCGAGTCGGACTTCGGGGACTTCGGCGACTGCATCTACGACGTCTACGTGCGAAACGCCCACACCGGCCCCTACAGGAGGACGCTTGCCAACATCACCTTCCACGTGAACTGTGACACCGAGTGGAAGGACTGGCCGTGGGAGGGGCCGTGGGAGGTGGAGCTCGGCTAGGGTCCGCCCGGGACCCGGCTGCGCAGGGCCGTGCCCGTGAGACCCCGGGCTCGTCGGGAGGTCTTCGGGAGGAGCTTGGCTATGGCGGACGAGGGCGAGGTGCGGATCTACGTTGAGCGGGGACGCTGGCTGGACCCTCCACCCAGGGGGATGGAATTCTCGTGGGAAGAGGCCCGCCGCCACCTCATAGACAGGCTAGTGCAGCGACGTCTCGCGCTTCCTCTCCTACGATGCCGACGAGATCGACGAGGGGGAGCACAGCTTCAGCTTGCTTTTCAACGGGGGACGGGGAGACTTCAACGCAGGCGTCGAGCCTTACAGCCTCGACGTCTGCTGCATGTGGGAGGCCGTCTGGTTCGTTCCCGAGCGCTTCAGGAGTCTCACCGCCCATCAGGACGTGCAAGGTGAGGTCGTCTACGGCGGCCCCATGGAGGGCAGGTCCCACGAGGAGGTGCTCGGGCTTCTCTTTGAGGTGGTGTGCATCTTCGCAGGCGCGGAGGGCATCTTCCATGACGAGACGCTTCCCGAGTGGAGGTGGCGTGAGCACGACTTCAGCGAGTTTCGCGACTGCCGCTATGACGTCTACGTGCGAAACGCCCACACCGGTCCCTACAGGAGGCCGCTCGCCAACATCACCTTCCACGTGAACTGCGACGCCAGCGAGGCCGACTGGGCGGGGGTGTGGGTGAACCCTGGCGCCTCCAGTTCCACCGACACGTCGGTCGTGCATGAGGGCACAAACGTCCGCCTAAGGCACCCGTCCCCTCCCCTGGATCCCCAGATGGCCGCGTGGAAGGCGGGGAAGGGTCCCTGGCAGAAGCGCGCCCGCCACGAGCTCTACTGGAGACTTGTGGACAGCGACGCCTCGCGCCTGCTCTCCTACGAGTTTGACTTGGGGGAGGGCGGCCCCCAGCCGCACCTGCTCCTCAACGGGCATGACGGTGACTTCAGGGTGGAGTTCGGATCGGGCGTTGCAAGGGTCTGCATCATAGGGGAGTGCCTTTGGGTCCCCTTCTTCGGTGCCGTCCCACAGAACGCGGGAGGGGATGTCGTCTGGGAGGGTGCCTCTGGGGAGGCGCCCGAAGCCCTCTTCGAGCTCGTGCGTGCCCTAGCCGGTGCGGAGGCCGTCTCCCATGAGGTGCGCCGTGGCCGCCGCTACGACGTCTACATCAGGAACGATCTCTCTGGCCCCCGCGTGACGGAGGTTGGCAACGTTATCCTTCACGTGAACAGTGACGCCGGTCACGGGCGCGCCCCCCAGTCGCCTAAGCCCCCGGCCGGCCTCGGACGCAGGGGGCTGCCCCTTTCGCGCGGGGAGGTCGTCTGGCTCATGGAGAGGCTCCAGAGGAGCGATATCTCGCGCTTCCTGACCTATGATCTGCTAGAGGAGGGGGACTTGCGCTCCCTGCTCCTCAACGGGAGGCTGGGAGACTTCAGGATGAGGCTGTCCCCTGATGCCGTTGAGGTCCATGTCATAGGGGTGCGCGTCCTGCTCGCCTCGGGAGGCCCCGGCGACGTCGCCCGCCGGACCGCGCGAGGTACCGCCGTCTACGGAGGTGACGCCGACGACATGGCCCATGAGGAGATCATAGACTTCCTTTACAGGCTGGTGTGCGCCCTTGCCGGGGCGACGGGTGCCTTCTGCGAGGAGGGGCACCCTGAGGAGTCCGCACCGGGACCGGGTTCCCTCTGTCGGCGCTACGACGTCTACGTGAGAAACGCCCACGCGGTCCCCCACACGAGGACTTTCGCCAACATCACCCTCCACGTGAACTGTGACGCCACGGGAGTAGACTGGGTGAGGATGTGTAGCATGAAGGAAGATGGCGGTTGAGTCGCCTGCCTATCTGGGGGTAGTCGGTTAGGAGTGCGCATGGGCAGGATAATTCGCAGAAGGGTGAGGCACGCGCATTGGGTTGGGGACGGGCCGGTTGGCCTCGTCGAGAGGGGCGATGACTTTACCCGCGCCGAGGTTGATTGGTTCATGCGAAGGCTCCAGCGAAGCCAGGTCTCGCGGTTTTTGACCTACGACCTCCAGGAGGAGAGCGATGGCGGGTTTTGCCTGAACCTTAATGGAAGGGTCGGCGATTTCTACGCTGGCTTTAACTCCGACACTCTTGACGTCTGCTTCAGGGGTGAGCTCGTGCGGTTCATCGAGGATTCCGCCAGGGATACCTATGGCTACGAGGATGTCTATGGGGACATCATCTACAATGGGCCGATTTTGGACAGACCTAGGGCCGAGCTGCTCGACCTTGTCTGTGAGGTGGTGCGTATCTTTGCAGGAGCGACCAGTGTCTCTCACGATGAGGTGGTCGATGCAAAGAGGTGGCATGCACCGAGCTTCGATCAGATCAGGGACAGCTCCTACGACGTCTATGTGAAAAACGCCCACACCGCTCCCTACAGGAAGACGTTTGCCAATATCAGCTTTCACGTGAACTGCGACGCTCCGGGCAAGGGGGACTAGCATGGACAAGACGGGCCAGTGTGAGGGTGCCCCCCGCACCTCAAAGGACGCCGCGCCCATCGATGACACCATCGTAGATGGGTGGCACTCGTGGGGCAGCTGCCGCTGGGGGATCGACACGGGGGGCACGCTTTGGATCACCCCTGCCGCAGGTCGGACGGAGGGAACGGCGCAGAGCCTGCCAAAGGGCGAGACCTGGATAGAGCCCAGCTACGGCAAGGGAGCTCCGTGGCGATCCCGGTCCAAGGACATACGATCCGTAAAGGTGCTCGGCACCGTCCACCTTGTCGGCTATGCCAACCGCATGTTCGCGGGCCTTACGCACTGCAAGGACATGGACCTTACTGGGCTCGACACGTCCGGGCTGCAGGATATGACCCTGATGTTCGATCGCTGCCTGTCCCTTACCTCCCTTGACCTCTCGGGTTGGGATACCTCGGAAGTGAGGTCTATGGAGGCTGTGTTCAATGACTGCAGGGGACTTGTGAACCTCGACCTCTCGGGCTGGGACACCTCAAAGGTGTATTCTACAGTGCGCATGTTCTGTACCTGCTCCTCGCTCGTCTCCCTTGACCTCTCGGGTTGGGACACGTCGAGTATAGTGGGGATGTCGAGCATGTTCTCCTCCTGTAGAAAGCTTGTTTCCGTCGATGTGTCGAGCTGGGACATGTCGCAGGCGGCGGGCGTCGCCTATATGTTCTCGAACTGTTCCTCACTCGCCTCCCTGGACGTCTCGGGCTGGGATATGTCCGGGGCGAAGGAGATGTATTACATGTTCCGCAGTTGCTCCTCCCTCACACGTCTTGATGTCTCGGGTTGGGGCCTGCGCAGCCCAAGGACGATGTTTGGTCTGTTTGCGGACTGCACGTCCCTTACCTCCCTGGATGTCTCGGGTTGGGACACCTCCAAGACGGAGGCGATGAGCGGTGCGTTCTACAACTGCTCCTCCCTCACGTACCTTGACCTCTCGAGTTGGGACATGCTGGGCGCGAGGGATCTTGGTAACCTGCTGTATGGGTGCTCGAGCCTGCGTGAGGTGAGGCTTGGTCCACGATACTCCTTCCGACCCCACCCGTATCGGGAGGGGGCACCCTGGGCCACGTTCCCTGATCCTCCAACGGAACCCCCCTATAACGGTAACTGGGTCCGTAAGGATGGCACAGGCGAGATGAGTGCGACCGAGTTGGCAGAAAGGTACGAGCCTTCTCTTGCGGGTACGTGGGTGTGGGCAACAGGTGTCCGGGCTGTTGGTGAGCCACCCGAGAGGGACGAAGGTGCGGAAAGAATCGTGTGCTATGGAGTGAGCGTCGGTGTTCTCCAGGTGCCAGAGGCGGAACGTCCGCCCTCCTACGGTATCGACCTCTCCAGCAAGGAGCTCAGCTACTTCAAAAAAAGGCTTGAGTGCAGCGATTTCTCTCACTTTTTGACCTTCTCGTCCGAGCGGGGGATCGGGCGTGGGAGGCCAGGTGTTCCCTCCTCCTACCTCAATGGACTGGATGGGGACTTCTGGCTGAGCATTGCCTCCCCGTTTTCTCAGGTCCATTGCAGAGATGAGCTCGTCTGGTTTGTCACGGAGAGCTTTAGGGACAGGCTGACCTACCAGGATCTGCGAGGCGGCATCGTCTATGGGGGTGCGATCGAGAGCGTGACCTCCTCTGAGGTGGCTGCGCTCCTCTTTGAGACGGTGCGCTCCTTTGCTGGTGCGACTGACGTCTACCATACAGAGACGGTAGCCGAGAAGAGGGCGCACGCCCGCGACCTCAACCCCTTTGATGACTTCCGCTACGACGTCTACGTGAGGAATACCCATTCTGAGCCCTACACGAAGACGCTCGCCAACGTCACCTTCCACGTGAACTGCGATGTTCGCCCAAGCAAGAGCGGGAGGTCCTGAGATGTGCGAGATGCCCTACGGGAGCGCGTCTTCCAAGAGATCGGACGCGGCAGCCCTCGAAGAGCCAGCCGTTGCCACGTGGACCGCATGGGACAGCTGCCGCTGTGGGCTCGACGCGGATGGTACCTTCTGGATCGCTCCCGCCCCTGGACAGAGGGAGGGAACAGCAAAGGGAGAGAAGCGTGGGACAAGCGTTTTTACTTGGTTCACGCGTGGCATTGGGCACACGCAGAACAAGGTCCGTGCCGTCCGAGTGCTCGGGACAGTGCACTTGATTGGCAGGGCAGAAACTCTGTTCTGGAACTTTGACAGCTGCGTGAGCATGGATCTTGCAGGCCTTGACGTGTCTAAGGTGGAGGACATGTCCAGCATGTTCGAGGGCTGCTCCTCGCTCGAGCGGCTCGACCTCTCGGGCTGGGACACGTCACGGGTTGAGGACATGTCTAGCATGTTCAAGGATTGCAACTCGCTCTTTACCCTTAACCTCACGGGCTGGACCGTGCCCAAGCTAAGAAACCTGCACGAGACGTTCTGCAACTGCTCCTCACTCTTGGCCTTGGATGTCTCTTGTTGGGACACGTCCAAGGTGACCGATCTGTCCCATACGTTTTTCGGCTGCTCGTCCCTCTCCTCGCTCGATCTTTCAGGTTGGGACACGTCGAGGGCGGAGGATCTGGCCTACATGCTCTTTGGCTGCTCGAGTCTGCGGGAGCTGCGGCTTGGTCCTGCGTTCTCCTTTCGACCCTGCGTGTCCTTCTCTGGTTATCGCACGCGGCAGTCGAGCCCTCCCAATCCGCCCATGACGCCCCCGTACAGCGGCAACTGGGCGAGGGAGGACGGCTCCTGCGAGTTGGATGCACGTAAGCTCGCACTTAGCTATGGTCCCGCCCTTTCGGGCACTTGGGTGTGGGCGCACGGCACCCCCTCTGCCTCGCCTTGCGCGAACGCTACAAGATCTTTGGCCTGGTCACAGGACGAGGACTCAAAGGGGCGGGAGCTAGGCTCGCTGCGCTTGAGGGTCTATGGCCTCGTGCGAAGACTTCAGCGAAGCGAGGTCTCCCGGTTCTTGTCCTTTGAGCTCGACCCGAGGGACGAGGCTGACAGGGGCGACGCCATCACCCTCTACCTCAACGGGCGGGAGGGTGACTTTCGGGTGTACGCCTCTTCCTCGCTTGGCTGGGTCAGCCTCAAGGGGGAGCGCATCTGGTTCGTCATGGATGAGCACCGTGACGGTCTGTCCTACAGGACCTGCAAGATGACATCGTCTACGGCGGGGCGTTGGGCGAGGGTGCATACGGGGAGATGCTCGACCTCCTCTTTGAGACGGTGTGCGTTCTTGCCAGCGCGACGGACGTCTTTCACGACGAGGTGGCCGATGAACAGAGGCTGCGCGCACCCGACCTCAATCCCTTTGACGACTGCGGCTACGACGTCTACGTGAGAAATGAGCACGCCGGTCCCTGCACGAAGATCCTTGCCAACATCATCTTTTACTTGAACTGCGACGTCGAGGACGCGCTTGTCGCGGCGTCTTTGGGCGTCGGTTCCGATGAGGCTGAGTGCGAGCTCGCTGCTGCAGACCAGACGCCCTGTGATACCTAGGATATGCAGAGAGAGCTTAGAAAATCTTATATTTAGACACTTAGATCATGCATAGTATGACGGAGATCGGGAATACTATCTCCTGAAAAGACAGGGGCTGTTCTGTACGTCTCGGCCGCAGCAAAGAGGCGTGTGTGGCGTGTCGTGCGGATCGCCCTACAGGAGAGGTGATGCATGTATGAGATTTGATAAGTGGGCGGTGACGGCGCAAGAGGCGCTGCAGGCGTCACTGAGTATCGCGGCGGACGCCGAGGCTGGCGAGGTGAAGCCCATACACCTGCTCAAGGCCTTGCTCTCGTCGGGGGAGCGTAACCTTCGCGCCATCATCGAGCGCGTGGGCGCAGACCCCGCGCAGGTAGAGGCACAGGTAGACGACGTTATAGCCCGCGCTCCGCACGTGACGGGCGACATGACGCAGATGAACTTCTCGAATGAGTTCATCCGCGTGGGCGATGCTGCCGAGAAGCTCGCGAGCAAGATGGGGGACTCCTACGTCACGAGCGAGCATTTGCTCTGTGCACTCGCCGACGAGAAGGGGGACGCCGGCTCTGCCCTCAAGGGTGCGGGCGTCACAGGCAAGCGAATCCAGGAGGCATTCAACGACCTGCGCGGAGACGAGCGCGTGACCTCGCAGGACGCGAAGACCCAGTTCGACGCGCTGGAACAATACGGCCGCAACGTGACCGACCTCGCCCGCCAAGGCAAGCTCGATCCCGTCATCGGCCGTGTCGAAGAGATTCGCCGTACCGTCCAGGTGCTCTCGCGTCGCACCAAGAACAACCCCGTGCTCATCGGCGAGCCGGGCGTGGGCAAGACCGCCATCGTCGAGGGGTTGGCCGAGCGCATCGTAGCCGGTGACGTTCCCTCGACGATCAAGGACAAGGACATCATCGAGCTCGACATGAGCGCCCTCGTAGCAGGCGCCAAGTACCGCGGCGAGTTCGAGGATCGCCTGAAGTCCGTACTCAAGGAGGTCAAGAAGTCCGACGGCAGGGTCATCCTGTTCATCGACGAGCTGCACACCATCGTCGGGGCCGGTGCCACAGAGGGCTCCATGGACGCGGGCAACATCCTGAAGCCCGCCCTGGCCCGCGGCGAGCTGCATGCCATCGGTGCGACCACGCTCGACGAGTACCGCAAGTACATAGAGAAGGACCAGGCGCTTGCCCGCCGCTTCCAGACGGTGTACGTGAGCGAGCCCACCGTGGAGGACACGGTGTCCATCCTGCGTGGTCTCAAGGAGCGCTACGAGCAGCACCACCGCGTGCGTATCACCGATGCCGCGCTGGTCAGCGCCGCAGATCTCTCAAATCGCTATATCAGCGATCGCTTCCTGCCCGACAAGGCCATCGACCTCGTGGACGAGGCGGCCTCTCGCCTGCGCATGGAGCTTGACTCCATGCCGGCCGAGATAGATGCCGTGGACCGTCAGCTCACCCAGATGCAGATAGAGGAACAGGCCCTCATGAAGGAGGACGACGAGGCCTCCAAGGAGCGTCTGGCCACCCTGCGGGGCGAGATCGCGATCACGCGGGAGAAGCTCGACGGCATGAAGGCCAGCTGGCAAAACGAGAAGGCCTCCGTCGATCGCGTGCAGGACCTCAAGGGCCAGATCGAGGATGCGAAGGCCGAGGTGGACCGCGCCATCCGTGACGGTGACCTTGCGCGTGCCTCGGAGCTGCGCTACTCCACGATCCCGACCCTGCAAAGACAGTACGACGAGGCCGAGACGGACCTCTCTCAGCGCCAGGACGAGGGGGGCATCCTCAAGGAGGAGGTCACGCCCGAGGAGATCGCCGAGGTTGTGTCTACCTGGACGGGCGTGCCCGTGTCCAAGATGATGCAGGGCGAGATCGAGAAGCTCAAGAACCTGGAGGAGCAGCTGCATCAGCGTGTCATCGGCCAGAACGAGGCCGTGCGCGCCGTGGCGGCAGCCGTTCGCCGCAGCCGTGCGGGCCTCTCTGACCCCAACCGTCCCATCGGCAGCTTCTTCTTCCTGGGTCCCACCGGCGTGGGCAAGACGGAGCTCGCGAAGGCGCTGGCAGAGTGCCTGTTCGATGACGAGAGAGCCCTCGTGCGCATCGACATGTCCGAGTACATGGAGAAGTTCAGCGTGCAGCGCCTGATAGGAGCGCCCCCCGGATACGTGGGCTACGACGAGGGCGGCCAGCTCACCGAGGCCGTGCGCCGCAGGCCCTACAGCGTCATCCTGCTCGACGAGATGGAGAAGGCCCATCCCGACGTCTTCAACGTGCTTCTGCAGGTGCTTGATGACGGGCGTCTCACCGACGGCCAGGGTCGCGTCGTGAGCTTCAAGAACACGATCATCATCATGACCAGCAACGTGGGCTCGCAGTTCATCGCCGGCGCCAACGCCACGAGCGACCCGGAGAAGGTCCAGAAGCTCGTGAACGATGCGTTGCGCCAGACCTTCAAGCCCGAGTTCCTGAACCGGATCGATGACGTGGTGGTCTTCCAGTCGCTGGGTCTTGCGGACATCGAGCAGATCGTCGAAATCCAGCTCAAGGACGTTCGCAAGCGGCTGGCGCGCGAGCGCATCACGCTCGAGCTCTCCGGCGCCGCCATCCAGTCTCTGTCCCTCGACGGCCTTGATCCGGTCTACGGTGCCCGCCCCCTCAAGCGCCTGATCCAGCGCCAGGTCGTGGACAACGTGGCCGGCCTGATCATCGATGGCAAGCTGCACGAGGGCGATACCGTGCGCATCGACGTGGGCGAGGGCGATCACTTGGTCGCGGTGCGCGATGACGAGAAGAGCGACAATCGCTCGGTCGCCGGCAGCGTCTCGGACCCTGACGGCACGCCCGTCGAGCCGGATAGCTTCGAGTAGGAACAAGCCAAGGCACGTGCCCCTCTTGAGGCGAAGGCCACGAATTTAAACCTCGTACAGGTTACCAAAGTATATGCAGGCCAGAGCATGAACTGCCTGGCCTGCTTTTTTTGCGTGAAAACTGTCCACCAATCGTGAGAAGTTGCTCGTATTGCTGGCGATCGAGCGTGCATTCAGCAAGCTGCTTAAACTGTTGTGTAGTGATATGACATTGTCTGGCCATTGCAGAAACCAAACCAGTCGTGATATCGCTCTTGGAGCCGTGACTTACCTTTGTCCTGATGGACGTTCTTAGGCCGTCGGACCGAACGTAGCAAAGATAGAGGTGGTCTCTCTCATCCTGTTCAAAACCCTTTTTGATGAGGTTACGGACCACCATGTCCTTCTTAAGCGATGGCATGTTACTCAACTACCAGGTCGAGGAAGGCGTTACGAACCGCGATGGCATCAGGTGCAAGTTCGTCTTCGGATGCCATCGCTATAGCCGACCACCTCCATGCGAGGTCATCAAGAATCTCTCTCCTCAACTCGTCTTGATGCTCAGCGTAGACGCAGAGATCAAGCAGCTCAAAAAGACCCAGATAGACTTGGCCGGTCTCGTCAAGCTCGACCGTTACGGTTATAGGATGCCGAAATACATGTTCTACACCATCGGCTATAAACGACTCGATTTCTACCGGCCTTAGCTCGAGTTCCTCAAGGCCATCCGCATCGACTATTTCAGCAATGTCACCATTGACGTTATACTTAACCTTGCATGTAACCCTCATGAGCTTATATCGAGTCTCCATGAGACGGTCTTCGATTTCGGGGTCGTATTGAATTGGGAAGCGTCTCGTAGAGCCATTCGGACGTAGTTGCAGCTTCTTGCGCTCAAAGTCAACAAGGGCAACCTTACCGATAACTTCAGCGTCAAAGTATCCCTCTTCGATAGGACGTAGCTGCTCAAACGGAATAATTGTTGCCTGCCTAAGCTCGGTTGTTCGCTCACGCTTGAGGCCAGAGGTGACAGTTATCCTCTCCGCAGGCTGTGGGCTCACCTTTTTAAGGCCCTCAATGACTTGAAGGCGCGCGAGCTTGCTAGGAACCGCTTCGGCAAACTTGTCGGTATCGCCACTAGCAGCGTAATTGATGACCCTGAATACGCGTTCGAACCCCTGGCCCTCCCATGGCAGGGAAGGCTGAGTCTCGTCTGAATCATCGTAGAGTCGTGCTTCAACCGCATACGATCCTTCAACTGCAGGAGAAAGATAGATCTTGTGGCTCAGCCTCATCTCAGCAGTTTCCTGCTGCTGTGTCCGCGTATCGCTTGGATTGTATGTGCGGCTATCTTCAAGCGTCCCGAGGAGGGCTTCATACCCATCGAGGATCTCTCGGAAGCGATCATACGAGATCTCATGGCCGAGCTCATCGGTATCGACATGAATGACCATCTTGTCAACCAAACGATGGTTCTTCGTTCTGGCTTCCTCCGCCATGTGATCACCCCCTAAAAGATTAATACTACACCTATTTTGGGCTCTTCGGGGGTTCGTGTGGGTTGACGCCTCGGCGAATCGCGTCGCAACAGTG
>ERZ772921.415-NODE-415-length-26323-cov-7.535747_pt1 | contig 26323 bp, 25 predicted proteins | sample MGYA00512117_ERZ772921 | MGnify/ENA primary metagenome ERZ772921 (study PRJEB29015, sample SAMEA2737944) | human oral metagenome | biome: human oral; feature: human-associated habitat; material: dental | place: China | collected 2150 ...
AAGGGTTGGCGTTGGAGATCATATACCAGCGAGTAGCATCGGCTCCATACTTGGCCAAGGTCTCAAACGGATCTACCGCATTGCCCAAGCGTTTGGACATCTTTTGTCCATTTTTGTCCAATACCAAACCATTGGACATCACATTTTTATAGGAAATAGTATCAAATACCGCTGTAGCAATGGCATGTAGGGTATAGAACCAACCGCGGGTCTGATCAACCCCCTCGGCGATATAATCTGCAGGGAAGGCTTTCCCTTCGTCTATTTTATCTTTGTTTTCAAAAGGATAATGTACCTGTGCATAAGGCATAGACCCTGAGTCAAACCATACGTCTATCAGGTCACTTTCACGCTTCATGGGCTTGCCTGAGTCGGAAACCAAAATGATCTCATCTACTATGTTCTTATGTAGGTCTATCTGGTCGTAATTGGCCTCGGACATATCCCCTACTTTGAAATCCTTAAACGGATTTTCTTTCATCACACCTGCCGTTACCGCCTTGTTGATTTCACTCACCAACTCTTCCACCGAGCCGATAACTTTTTCTTCCTTGGCATCCTCGGTACGCCAGATAGGTAGCGGAATTCCCCAATAGCGGGAACGGGAGAGATTCCAGTCATTGATATTCTCCAACCAATTGGCAAAACGCCCTTCTCCTGTAGCCTTAGGTTTCCAGTTAATCTCTTGATTGAGTGCCACCAAGCGATCTCTTACGGCCGTCATCTTAACGAACCATGAGTCCAACGGATAGTAAAGCACAGGGGTATCTGTACGCCAGCAGTGGGGATAGCTATGGACATATTTTTCTACCTTAAAGGCTTTGTTCTCTGTCTTGAGCAATATAGCCAGCTCCACATCCCATGATTTTTCGGGTGCCTCGCCACTCTTGTAATATTCATTCTTGATATATTTTCCTGCAAAAAGCGCAGGTACCTTGTCTCCTCTGAGGAAACGCCCTTGCAAATCCACCAAAGGTACTAAGTTGTCATTCTCATCTTTGACCAACATGGGCGGAATGCCATTTTCTTTCCCTACACGGGCGTCATCTGCCCCAAAGGTAGGCGCTATATGTACGATCCCTGTACCATCTTCGGTTGTTACAAAGTCCCCTGGAATCACTCTAAAGGCTTTTTCTGGGTTTTCATCAGGGAGGAACCAAGGAATGAGTTGCTCATAAGTAGTACCCACGAGGTCGGCGCCTTTGCATTCCCCTATAATTTGGTAAGGGATAGTCTTGCTTTCAGGCGTATAAGCCGCTAAGGCTGTAGCATCGCCCTCTACGAACTTTTTGCCGAATTGTTTTGCCAAAAGCGGTTTGCCGATGATGATAGTAATCGGCTCAAAAGTATATTGATTGAATGTTTTTACGAGTACATAGTCAATCTCTTTGCCCACAGCAAGGGCGGTGTTAGAAGGCAATGTCCAAGGGGTGGTCGTCCAAGCAAGGATATGAATAGGTTCTGTAGGGTTACCCAATACTTTGGCTGCCGCTGCTGACAATGCTTTAACTTTGAACTGTGCTACAACAGTAGTATCGCTCACATCGCGGTAGCAGCCCGGTTGGTTGAGCTCGTGTGATGACAAGCCGGTACCTGCCTTAGGCGAATAAGGCTGAATGGTATAGCCTTTGTATAGCAATCCTTTATTGTAAAGCTGCTTCAAAAGCCACCACACGCTTTCCATATATTTGGGTTTGTAGGTGATGTAAGGGTCTTCCATATCCACCCAGTAGCCTATTTTTTCGGTAAGGTCGTTCCAGATGTCGGTATAGCGCATCACGGCCTCCTTACAAGCCTTGTTATAGTCCTCTACACTTATTTTTTTGCCTATATCTTCTTTAGTAATGCCGAGTTCTTTCTCTACCCCGAGTTCTACGGGCAATCCGTGGGTATCCCACCCTGCTTTGCGTTTTACTTGAAATCCTTTCTGAGTTTTATAACGGCAGAAAATATCCTTAATAGAGCGCGCCATCACGTGGTGAATACCAGGCACTCCATTAGCGGATGGTGGCCCTTCAAAAAACACGAACGGAGCAGTACCCTCACGTGAGGTGATACTCTGCTCAAAGATGTTAGCGGCTTTCCAAAAAGCCAATATTTCTTCTGCTATCTTAGTAAGATCTAAGTGTTTGTACTCGTTGAATTTCATATACTTAGTTTTTAGTCGTTAGACATTAGTTTGCGGCAAAGATAAAAAATATTTTTTGAATTTTAAAACTCTGGAAATGACACTACACAATTTCCACCTGCTATTGATTGCTGAGTAAGTTCTGCTATACACGACCATAGGGCACCATCATATACATTTTGGTCTAATGGTAAGCCATTCTTCAGGCAATGTACTAATCGGTAATCCATTACGATATCCATTGGTTTTTGGTCTGGAAGCAGTGCGCGTAGGTAAGCTGTTTCGCGGTAGTAAGGATGTTCGTGTTCCTCTAAATAAGCGGTAATTTCATCAGGGGTAAGCTGTTTTTCCTCTCTATCGTCAAAATAGAGTTGAGGGGTAGGGTATTTCTGTATAAAACCCTTAGTACCACTGAGCATAAAGATACGCGAGTACGGACGCGGATTGGTCACATCATGTTGTAATATTATTGTTTTACCTTTGGCGGTGCGCAACAGACTTATGTTCATATCGCCAGTGTAGTGAGCTTGGGCTTCTGCTGATTTTTTACCAAAATGTTCCTCAGCATATTCGCGCATCCCTACAGCTAAAGACGACATCGACACAAGGCTCTCTAAGCGGTCGGTGCGCAGTATGCCCATCGCCTGACAAATAGGTGCGATGCCGTGCGTAGGATAAGGATTGCCCTCAAAGGTTTTGCTGTACTGCATTCGCCACTTGCCTCGCTCTATATCGCGGTCTGTCTGCCTAAAGTTTAAGTGTCGTAAGTCGTGTATATAAGCCCCCTCTGCATGTACTAATTCGCCCAGTCTGCCTTGTTTTACCAACTCAATACTCATCAATTCGAAGTGGTCATAACACACATTCTCAAGCATCATACAGTGTCGTCGCGTTTCTTCAGCTGTGTGCACAATACGCTTACAGTCGGCTATGGTCATTGCCAGAGGCACTTCTATTGCTACGTGTTTGCCACACTGCATCGCATAGATAGCCATAGGGGCGTGTTGTTGCCAAGGGGTCGAAATATAAAGAAGATCAATATCAGGGCGCTCGCATAGTTTTCGCCAGTCATCAGGAGCGGTATAATACGCTGGCGGCACAGGTAGATGTGCTGTGAGGGCTTTTGCTTTTTGCATAGCTTCTTCGCCCACCTCAGCTATGGCAACTATTTGCACCTCTAACTGCAAATAGCGTTTCACTGCCTCAATACCGCGCACTCCTACACCTATAAAGGCAATGCGCAGTGAAGAAATAGGAGGAAGTTTTAAATCAAAAACAGACATATTCTTTCATTCATTTCAAGAGATACTCTTTTTGTAAGTTTGAGCTATTACTTCTTTTGTTGAAATAAAAAAATGAGCATAACCTTTCTTTGTAAGTCCTTCTTTCAAACGATCATCAGAAGTCCAGATTTTATGTTTTATTTCTAAGTGTAAGGCTATAAAAGGTAAATCATTGACATCTACATCATTAACTATCTCCAAGGCTTTTGCTGCATTTTCTTTTTTCACTTCATTATCAACATCTACTATTTTAACTCCTTCTAATAACTTCTTAAAATCAGCTAGTAATTTTTGTCTTATTTTCTTAGAAGATTGATTACTTTTAGTTTCAAGGCGTTTTGCCAAATTAGGAATATGTTCATTCACTTCCTCTATAAGATAATCTGGCACTACAAATTGCAGTCTTTTTCTCTCAGCCAAAATAGTAGCAATACCTCCTTTAGGAGCTAATAAGGCACTTATAAAAATATTACTATCAGCAATAATAATCATAATCGATTGGTATTTCTAAATATTAAAATGCTTCCTCATTCGGTCAGTCATTTTCTTATTGATTTTCCTTGAGAGATCTAAAATAAAATCCTTGTGCTCTAAAGGAATGCCATTTTCATCTTCCTCTAATATTTCATCAGAAGCCACAGACTCAACAGGTGTTGCTAAGGCTTTTGCTTTCTTAGGTTCTTTAAACGTTACAAAATCAAAAGCTCTCAACATCTCTATAATAGCATTAGCTTGTGGGCTATTTTGCTGAATGGTTACGGTTACTGACATATTTTTAAACGATTATATTATTAACTCTTTAGTTGAATACAAATTTCTTGCCGTCTTCAGCCAGATATACATTAGGAAATACCTCTTGGGCTTCTGCTTTAAAAAGATTGACATCAGCATAACGCGAAGAGTAGTGCCCTAATATCAGGACTTCAGCACTGGCATTCTTAGCGGTAAGTCCTGCTTGGTAGGCAGTAGCGTGCATTGTTTTAGCGGCTAACTCTTCGTTGTTTTTTAAGAAAGTAGATTCGTGATATACCACTCTTGCCCCTTGTATATCAGCAGCTAACTCTTCAAAATAGAGGGTATCACTACAATAAGCATAGCTTTGCGGACGTTGAGGTGCAAAAGTAAGTGCCTCATTAGCAATAACCTCTCCACTATTCAATACTACATCTTTACCATTTTTGATATTCTGATAGTCGCATACTTCTATTTCGGGGTATTGCTGTATAGCATCCATATTCAGTCGGCGTTCTCCTTCTTTTTCTTGAAAGAAAAAACCATTAGTATACACACGATGCTGTAGCGGAATGGTGCGGACTAACACTTTATCATCTTCATAGAGCAACTCGGACTCTTTGCCTGAAAGTTCGTGGAAGTACAAGGGAAAAGGGGTATAAGCACCGCCCAACTTGAGGATAAGCAGCACCGCCTCTTTGATACCCTTAGGGCCGTAGATATGCATTTCTGCCTCGCGCCCTAAAAGTTGAAAAGTAGAGATAAGCCCAAAAAGCCCATAGAAATGGTCGCCGTGCAGATGCGATATGAAGATATGCTTAATGCGCGCAAACTTAGCATTGGCATTGCGCAATGCTACTTGGGTAGCCTCCCCACAGTCTATCAAGAAGAGGTGTCCGCGCATTTCTAGCAACTGAGCCGAAGGGCGCGCGTTAGAGCGAGGGGTAGCGCTATGGCAACCCAATATTGTTACTTCCATAAGTCGCGTTCTATTTCGTCTATTTCTATAAGGTCGTAGGCTTCTTGCAGGGTGGGAGCTAAGTTTAGTTCTATTTCTGTCCCCTCATATACTAATTCAGCACTTACCACCGCTATTGATTTTTGGTGTTTTTTGCTATGCTGTTTAGCTATGGATACTAAAGGCTTTAGGTCTTTTGCTGTCCACTTTTCATCTTCTGAAAGCAGCAAAATAAGGTGCTGAGTACTGAGGGATTTCTCTTCTTTAAAACGACTCACAAAATCAGCTACCTCCTCCTTTCTTAAAGCTACTTCAAGAGTATTTTCTTTCATTTTCTATTTATCAATGATTTGCTAATCTATTAATTGACACATTGTCTCATCAGAAAATTGTCTTATCGACTCATCAACTAATATAGGATAATTTGCATCCTCATACCTCTCTACAATATCTGTCAGTACCATTAGTTCTATATAGTTAGGGTCGTTTTCAGAAGTTTCATCAGAGACCAATTGCAAAAGCTCTCCAATCCGTTCCATTATTGCATTATAAGGTATTTTTGCTTCTGCGTGCTTTGTATAAAAATCAATAATAGTTTTCTTAGCAATAATTCTCATTGGTTATGTTTTTCAAAAATTAGTTAATTAGCTAATTATATCAAAACCGGTGTATTTTCTGAGTACTTCTGGCACTACTATGCCTTCAGGGGTTTGGTAGTTTTCTAAAATACCTGCCAACACACGAGGCAAAGCAAGCGAACTACCATTGAGGGTATGTACTAAGCGGTTTTTGCCTTCGTTATCTTTGAAACGCAATTTGAGTCGATTGGCTTGGAAAGTTTCGAAGTTAGACACCGAACTTATCTCTAACCATTTCTCTTGAGCTGTAGAATACACCTCAAAATCATAGGTTATTGCCGAAGTAAAACCTAAATCACCACCACACAAACGCAAAATATGATATGGCAACTTCAACTCATTTAGTATGCCTTTCACGTGTTCTATCATTCCCTCAAGTGCTTTGTACGAATGGTCAGGGTGCTCTATACGCACGATTTCTACCTTGTCGAACTGGTGCAAACGGTTCAGTCCGCGCACGTGTGCCCCATAGCTACCAGCTTCTCGGCGGAAGCAAGGCGTGTAGGCAGTACAACAGATAGGCAAATCGCTTTCATTGAGCAGCGTATCTCTGAAAATATTGGTTACAGGCACTTCAGCTGTAGGAATAAGGTAAAGATTATCCACCCCTACGTGGTACATTTGCCCTTCTTTATCAGGCAACTGCCCAGTACCATAACCTGAGGCTTCGTTTACTACGTGAGGTACTTGGTATTCGTTATAACCTGCTTCAGTATTCTTATCGAGGAAGTAGGTGATAAGAGCGCGCTGTAGTTTTGCGCCTTTACCCTTATATACAGGGAATCCCGCCCCAGTGAGCTTCACACCCAATTCAAAGTCGATGAGGTCGTACTTCTTGGCTAACTCCCAGTGAGGCAAAGCGTCCTTGCCTAAATTAGGTATTTCGCCTGCTTCAAACACCACCACATTATCAGCCTCTGAAGTACCTTCAGGCACTAATTCATTAGGAATATTAGGCACACGGTAAAGCAGTTCGTTTAGACTCTCAACTGTACTGTTAAGCGTATCGGTAAGCGTTTTAATAGTGTCTTTTAGAGTAGCGGTTTCAGCTTTTAGCGCATTCGCTTTTTCAGCCTCTCCTGATTTGAAGAGGCTACCTATTTCCTTAGAAAGCGTATTCGATTTTGCCAACGACTCATCAAGCGCTAGCTGAGTGCTGCGGCGTTTCTCGTCTAAGGCGATAATTTCATCTATAAGCCCCAACTCTTTGAAGTTGCGCTTTTTAAGTCCCGCAAGTACGCGGTCTTTCTCTTCTCTAATAGTGTTTAGTTGTAACATATTTTTTTAATTAACAAGGGAGAGTGTATAAGTATTTAAACTTTGCCAAAGCCCATAAGTAAAGACTTTGGCAAAGTATATAGCGTTCCTAATTACAAAGCAGTTGCAAAAGCAATAAGACCAAAGATAATACCAGGTAAGTTTGCTAATATAATAGGAAAGTCACGTTTTGGTTTTTTGAAAAAGCCATACGCTACCCATAATAAACAGTTGATAGCTGCCACTAAAGGCTGTATAGGATTTCCTTTATGTCCTGCCAAGTTATCGCTAATTTGTGGAATGTAAGACACATACATACCAATTGAAGCAGCCATAGCTACCCAACCTAAAATGTTAAAAAATTTACTGTTTTCCATATATAATTATTTTTATATTGCTTATTTTATTAGCAAATAGACTCATTTGCTCATTAATTCTCCTCTTCTATAGCAAACAGAAATGCTTCTTTATTCACTACTTTTTCAGCAAAGGCAGCAATAGAATTTTCTGTCAGCTCTTTTCTAAAGTTATCGCGGAAAGGTTGTACCGAAGTGTGCAGCGGACAAGGTTTTTCATCAGAACAAGGGCGTAGGCTCATCACGCATTTTATAAACTTATCAGCCTCGCCTATCTGTTCTACTACACGCATTAAGGGTTGCTCTTTCTCGTCATCGGTCAGCCAAAAGCCACCTCCAGGCCCCTTGTTAGAGCTTATTACTTTCTTGCGCACTAAGGCTTGAAGTATTTTTGCTAAAAAAGGGAGTGGTATATGCAGCACATCGGCTACTTCTTTTACCCCTATACGCTTGCTTTCTGATGAGTTAGCGGCAAGATATATCACTGCATTGATGGCGTATTTGCTTGAATTAGATAACATAATGTTTTCTTCTTTATTTTCTATTTACAATTTATCTATTTGTCTACTGATTACTAATTTTTGTATTTCAGTAGTCCCCTCACCTATAGTACATAGCTTAGAGTCGCGGAAGAATTTTTCTACCGGAAAATCTTTTGTATACCCATAGCCCCCGTGTATTTGTATAGCTTCAGTAGCTACGCGTACGCACATTTCAGAACTGTACATCTTAGCCATAGCCCCCGATAGGGTAACGCGCTGATGGTTGTTCTTTTGGTAAGCCGCCTTGTGTAGCAAGAGCTCAGAGGCTTCTATTTCGGTAGCCATATCTGCCAGCTTAAAGCCCACCCCTTGCAGCTCAATAAGGCGTTTGCCAAACTGTACGCGCTCTTTGGCATACTTCAGCGCTGCCTCGTAAGCCCCTTTAGCAATACCGAGTGACAGTGCCCCTATAGAAATGCGTCCGCCATCTAATATCTTCATCGCTTGTATGAAGCCCTCGCCTACTTCGCCCAAACGGTTAGCATCGGGTATTCTACAGTCTTGAAAAACAAGCTCTGCCGTTTCGCTAGCGCGCATACCGAGTTTGTTTTCTTTTTTGCCACTGCTAAAACCAGGGGTTCCTCGTTCTACTGCAAAGGCCGTAATAGCGTGCTTATCGCCTTTCTCGCCGGTGCGTGCAATAACGACTGCTATCTGCCCACTTTTGCCGTGAGTAATGAAGTTTTTAGCTCCATTCAGTACCCAGCTATCGCCGTCTTTTAGAGCTGTAGTAGCCATACCGCCAGAGTCAGAACCTGTATTGTGCTCAGTGATACCCCAAGCTCCTATCCATTCACCTGAAGCCAACTTAGGCAACCAACGCTGTTTCTGCTCTTCATTGCCAAAACTTAGAATATGATTTGTACAAAGTGAATTATGAGCTGCTATAGAAAGCCCTATCGAAGGGTCTACTTTAGAAATCTCTTCTACTATAGCGATGTAATCGTGGTAATCTAAGCCTGAACCACCATATATTTCAGGCACTAAGACCCCCATAAAGCCTAAATCGCCTGCTTTTCTGAATACCTCTATAGGAAATTCCTGACTTTCGTCCCATTCCATCACGTGCGGACGTACATACTTTTCGGCAAACTCCTTAGCAGCTTGAGCTACCATTAGCTGTGTTTCTGAATAGCTAAAATTCATTCGTTAATTTCTTTTCTTTATTAAATTGCAAAAGTACAAAAATAATTACAACTAGCAAATTTGTTTTTTTAGTTACCCACATACAAATACAAGGCTAATCTTTTGATGCGCGCCTCATCAAAGCCCTCTATTTGCAAAAGGTCATCGAGGTGTTTGAACATTCCTACCTCTGAGCGCAAGCCTATTATTTTATTGCTTTCGCCGTATTTTATGTAGGGTATCTTGCTCAAATCGTATCTGCTTATCGCGTTGAGGTCTTTTTTGACTATCACGGGTGGCGTTTTCACCTCAAAACGCGCTGCCACTCGCTCATACACTTCTTTTTCAAGTCCGTATACCTCTGCCACTTGGTCTATATAAGTAAACCCTTGTAGCTTTTCTTTATATTTTAGTATCCTGTTAGAAAATCCCTCGCCTATACCATATATTTTCATCAACTCTTCTTGAGTAGCGGTATTAATATCCAGCTTTTCGATGTGCTGAGCGGCTGTTTTCTGCTCATTGTCTTTATTTCTGTTTTTCACCCATTCAGGAAAACGAAAAGCAGGCGCTATACGGCGTAGCAGACTATCAGAAATACCCGTAACCCGCTGAAACTCTTCAGCAGAATTAACGTACTTACCTGTTGCGCGAAACGCCTGTAGCTTATCGAGTTGGGCAGTGGTAAGTCCTAATTTAAAGCCCTTATAATCGCTGATGAAATTAGGATTAAAAGGATAAATAGTATCTTTATGGTGTGCTGCCAGCTGCCGTAGCGAATCTAACTCCTTTTGCAAGCGCGTATCTTCGACCTCAGCAAATGATGAGGAGATAGGCCAATAATAAAACACCAACTGCCCTACAACAATCAACACCAAAAGTGCTAAAATACCTCTATTGCGCTGATAGTCAAAAAACATCTTTTTAAGGGTTAATTACCTCTCTGTCTTACGACTTCGTACAAAAAGACAGCACAGGCTACCGACACATTTAGCGACCCTATTTCGCCTTTCATTGGCAATTTGGCTTTGCTATCTACCACTTTCAGTACTGCAGGCGAGATGCCCACATCTTCTGCCCCCATTACGATAGCGGTAGGCACGCTAAAATCTTCAGCATATAGCAATTGGTTAGTTTTTTCAGTAGCGGCTACTACCCTGATGCCACTACCTTGTAGGTAATACACGGCATCGACAAGGTTTTCTACCTTGCAGATAGGCACCCTAAAGACAGCCCCAGCCGAGGTTTTGACGGTATCGGCCGTGATGCTCACACTGCCGCGCTTAGGGATAATAATACCCGACACCCCTGCACATTCGGCCGTACGGATGATAGCCCCAAAGTTGCGCACATCCGAAAGGTGATCTAAGAGCAGGAAGAGTGGTGTAGCCCCACTTTCAGTAACCGATATTACCAAATTCTCAAAATTGTGATAATCGACTGGCGATAGGGTTGCGACTACCCCTTGGTGGTTTTTCTTAGTAAGGCGGTTGAGCTTCTCGACAGGCACGTACTGCACCGGCACTTGTGATTGCTGCAATAGTGATAGCAGTTCTCTGAAAAGGTTACCTTGCAGGCCTTTTTGCACAAACACCTTATCAAGGGTTTTACCTGCTTCAAGCGCTTCCATCACCGCCCTTATGCCATATATTTGATATTCTTGTTCTTGCATATTATAAAAAGTTAACTACACATTATTAGAGGTTTTGTCTTCTATTTTCTTTTTTAGATGCGAAGCTTTATATGCACTATCGTAAAGTATAAGATTAATATAAAACACTAAAGATATAGAAATCATAAAAGTTAAAACTCTAAGTGTAAAATCTCTTTCTGAAAAGTTATTAACAAAAATAATTGAGCTCAAGATGATGAGAAAAACAACTAATAAAGCAATAATAGCTCCCCATAAAAAAATTTTAAGTATTATTTCTTGCCAATTATTGATATTAACTTTTATATTCCCATTTTCATCTTCTACCAAATATGGAAATATTTTCCTATAATAATCAAAAGTATATTTGCCTCCTATCTCTTTTTTAAACTTCATTAGTTTTTGAGCAAAAGCATAATTAGTTTTAATACCTGTAAGTCTATAAAAAATAATTTCAAATTCTATCTCTTTAAAATCATTTAATCCTTTCTCTTTTAAAAGATTAAATAATTCTATTTCTTTTTCAATGTCTTTTAATCTTCTATTGGTAGATTTATCCCAAAGACTAAGCATAAGTTCTGCTATTTTTTCCATACTCAAAGTTATTAATATCAATCAATAATTGAATTAACCTAATGATTATAAACACTCATCAGTTCTATTCAAAAAAGGAAAAAGACACTAATCAAAGGTAACAACATAATATAAATCAGTAAGAACTATCTTTCAACTATTGATCCGTTTTAGTAATAAACACAATGCAAAGATAATATATTTTCAGCAAAAAGTCAATATTATATTTAGCTAAATGTATTTAGCACTAAAAGCATAAAAAACACTATCAATGACCAAAATAAGCTATTCAAACTTTTATTGTAAAATAGAAATTTCTCATCTGCTATTTTTGAATTTATATATATTTGACTATAAACATCTTTTAATAACTTTTCTTGTGTTTCATTATCAACTTCTTTTTGAAAATCCTCAAACTCCTTTTTTGCTATTAGTCCAAAAAATATATTGGAATCTTTTGTATTTGGCTCTACTCTTGCTTTTAAAGTTTTGAATATATAATAAAAAGTAAAACACAATAAAACAAAAAACACCAAACAAATAATCATCCTAAAAAAATGAATGATATCTAAAAAAGAGCCTCCTGTACACTCAAAATGAAGTATTTTATAAAAATCAAATCCTGAGGTAAATAAAATTGTTATTGCAACACCATAAAAAGTTAATACAAAAGAGATTTTGGTATCACAGTTAGAAATCCATTGAGTTACTATTTCTAACCTCTTAATTGCTATGTCTATTTTTGTTTCCATTTTAAATTTTCTCCATATACTTTTTTTAAGTTATCTTTGATATCTATATTTTTTTGTTCTTTAAAATAGCCTTTAATACTTAGAGATAAACGATCATAAACATTCTCTGTTATGAGTATTAGAGGTATTGCTTGTTTTTCTATTTTTAATGATAAAATTTTCGCTCCGAAAAAATTGTAGTTATCCGAAAAAGGAGGTTTAAAAAAACTATCACAAGACAAGAGTGATTCATATTCTTTTGTCACAAATTTTCTTGGAGAGTTTCTACGATATTCCCAAGTTGTTTTTTCATATTTTACGCGCACAAGATCTATTTCTTTATTTGCTATATCGGTTAACCTTGAAGCTATATTTGCAGGTTTTCCAACCCAAACTAAATTCTTATTCTCTACATTGTTATCTCCCTGTCGTATTATACCTACTTTTATAACTCTCATCTTACCATAGTCAATGCCTATCCCGCATCTAAATTCGACATCACTAAAAACCTTATTCATAATTTCTGAAATATGGTTAATAGATATAGCGCATTCGACTGCATTTTCAGTACAATTTTCTGTAGGAAATACAATCATTACTCTATCTCCTATTATATTTCTGACTTCTCCCGAATGATATTGTGCTATTTTTAACATTGACTTAGTAAAAGCAGTATATATCTTCCCCATCATATCAGAAGAATGTTTTTCATTCAATTGCACAGAGTTTCTTATATCTACAAACAAAACACAAGTTTCGATCTCTTTACCTCTTTTGTTTTTACCATTTTCAAAGGTAAGAACAGTATCTCCTCTTGATGGAACTTCTTTAGTGCTTGTATAACTAAACCCTAATGTTTTTACATCCTTTATATCTCGCTCAATTTCAGATAATTTATCTTTTATATCCATTCCTTTTTTATTTGAATCTTCCATAAAATCGTCACCAAAAATTTCTTCTAAAGAAATATCTTCTGTATTTTTCATTCTTTCAATTAATCTACTTTGTATAGTTATCATATTATTAAAAAACACTAAAAATCCTCTTTTTCTGTAAACATATTTTCTTTACACATTAACTATTCAGAGTCTATACTAAACCGCAACAGCACTATAAACTATTCATATAAGACTACTTACGTTTAAACCACTATTTAAGTAACTTTGCCAAAGTTTGAGACTTTGGCAAAGTATCTATTAACTATTAGTATTTTCTTTAAATTCTTCTGTAAAATCAGAATAATCCTCTATTTTGAAAGCGCGTATATCTCTGACTGAAAGACAAAATCAAAAGCTATAGCGTGCATAATTCTAAGGCTTCTAAAGGTTTAAACATATCTTCTTTTTCAAAAAAGAGCTCTCCTATATCGGTTCTAACCTCAATAACAATTCCTACAAAAGGATTTTGTTCTACTTCAGTGACCGTAGCCTCTTCCCAATCGGGTTTGCCTGTAAGTTGTGGGGACACCCATACGCGCTCCCCTACTCTAAATATACTTTTCATCGTGTTATTTTTATTACTATTTCACCTTTACTTCTGTCTTTCCTTTCAATTTCTTAGTCTTAGCCTCTATGTTTATGATGCCTGCTTTATCGCCTGCTTGTACCATCATCACTAATTTACCATTGAAAAGATGCATCTTAGGCAAGTGGAATTGATCGGTGCAGGTAGCATCGCCATTAGCAGCAGCACGATAAGTACCCGCACCTTTTACGGTAAAGGTTACTAAATCATTCACTGTAGGGCATAGATTGCCGTCTTTGTCTACCGCTTCTACGGTAATGAAAGCCAACTCATCGCTATTAGGGGTGAGTTCTGTTTTGTACTCGGTGCTGAGGCGCAAAGCGTAAGGCTTGCCGGCGGTATGTATTTCTTTTTCGGCTACAGCCTTGCCATTGTCGTCATAAGCTACTACCTTCACAGTACCAGGTTCGTACTTAGTATCCATCCACATTAGGCGGTAGCGTTTTTGTCGGTTTAGGTCTGACGGATTGTCGTCTTTCTCTTTCTCCTCTATTTTTATAGAAAGGTCTTTACTGCATTTGCCTTGACTCTTGCCGTTAATAAACAGTTCCGCAGAAGGGTAGTTAGTATAAACGAAGATAGGAGTTACTTCGCCTTCACGCCCCTCCCAGTTCCAATGCGGTAAGATGTGTAGCGTTTCGGCTTCTTTATTCCAATGCGAACGATACAGATAAAAACGGTCTTTAGGAAGTCCCGCTAAGTCTACCGCACCGAAGTAAGAACTATGCGAAGGCCATTCTACATAGTAAGGCGTTGGCTCGCCCAGATAGTCGAAGCCTGTCCAGATAAACTCGCCTATCATATAAGGCAAATCCTCTTGGTGTATCCAGTCATCTTCGGGCAAGTTAGACCAACCGCAGTGCTCTACGTCATAAGACGACGACTGCATATCGGGGTACTTAGCCATTGATTTGCGCTGTACTGGGAATTTGTACACCCCACGCGAGCTAACAGTAGAGGCCGTCTCACTACCCAACAACAAGCGTTGTGGCAATTTCTTATAAGCTTCTTGGTACTTAAACGGACGGTAGTTAAAACCTACCAACTGCATAGTAGCGGCCATATTGTTGCGCAAGATGTCGTGCGGTCTGTCCATACCATTGCTCACGGGGCGTGTAGGGTCGAGCTGCTGTATGATGCTCTGTAGGTAGTAGGCTACTTGCGAACCACTCTCTACACTTTGTTCTTCTACCTCGTTGCCAATAAACCACATTAGCACGCTGGGGTTATTGCGATAGTGCTTCACAAGGTTCGTAAGGTCTTTTTTAACCCAGTCTTTGAAGTATAGGTGATAGCCATTCTCTACTTTAGGTATTGCCCACTCGTCAAAACTCTCTACAGCCAGTAGCATACCCATCTCGTCGGCTAAGCGTACGTATTCGGGGGCAGGCATATTGTGCGAGGTACGGATAGCGTTAACGCCCATATCTCTTAAAATCAGTAATTGTCGGCGTATAGCACTCTCATTAACGGCGGCACCCAAAGGGCCTAAATCGTGGTGCATACACACCCCTTGTATTTTAATTTTGCGGTTATTCAGGTATAAACCGTCATTAGGTTTAAGCTCTATAGTGCGAACGCCAAAGGTAGTAGTTACCTCGTCTTTCAGCTGACCGTCTTCATAGAGTTTGGTAACGGCTTTGTAAAGATTAGGCTTGCCAATGTCCCACAAATGAGGCTTATCGATGTACATTTCTGAAGTAATTTTATCAGTAGTATAAGCCGTTGCTTTGGTGTTAGTATGGGCTACTCTTTCCCCTTGTTGGTTGAAAATAGTAGTTTCTGCCGCAATAGCCGCTTTGTTAGCTGATACAAATTCTGTATTTACCACTACTTTAGCGAAGTCTTGGGTTACTTCGGGTGTGGTAATCTGTATGCCCCATATAGGGATATGCGTTTTATTTTTGGTGATGATATGCACATTGCGATATAGCCCTGCCCCTGGGTACCAACGCGACATTTGGGTTAGGTTGTTTAGGCGTACCGCAAGGGTGTTATCTTTAGCTTTTACATAAGGGGTAATATCTAAATAGAAAGTGTTATAGCCATTATGCCACTCACCCGCTTTCTGTCCGTTTACAAACACCTCAGGATTGCTCATCGCTCCGTCGAACTGTATAAACACCTGCTTGTCGGCAGAGAGTTCAGGCACACTGAACTGAGTGCGATACCAGCCCACCCCTACAAAGGGCAGTCCGCCGGTACGACCTGTATGCTCGATAGCCGCTTTTTGTCCGTCTTGCTTAATAGCAGTGCGCTGAATGTCGTTTTCCATATCAAAAGGGCCATAGATAGCCCAGTCGTGAGGGACGGTTACGCGCTGCCATTTAGCATCGTTATAAAGCGTTTCGGCTGCTTGAGGATTATCCTCTCTGCTAAATTTCCACCCTTTCTGAAGGGTCTGTTGTTGCGCCCAGCCTGTAGTAGCAGTAATGCCCAACAATAGTAAAAGGTTGATTTTATTCATTTGTTAATCGTTAGTTTACAATAGTTTTAGGTAAGCCTACCTTTTCTAATTTTTGATTTACACGCGCTAATTTTTTAGTAAAAATAGGTGCATTTAGATATTTGTCTAGAGAGGTATCTACCTCTAAGACTGTATAATGAGATGTTTTTCTCAATGGTTTTTTCACCATAGGGTGATTGTTTATTTGTTTTTCTTTTGTACTCATAGTCTTTATTTTCTTTTTATTGCAAAGCCTTCATAATTAACTTTAGGGCGAAATTCCTCCCACTCTCCATTCAAAAGACATAACAAGTGAAAATCTCTTATAACAATATCAAAGTATTTTACAATTTTCATTTGATATAACCTTGTTCTGGACGGGGTACTCCCTTCAGCGTATACCCACACATCAGGGAAAAGCTCTGTAAAATCATAAATAACAGAAACAACAGTATTTAATACCTTTTCTGTATCTCCGTTATTAGAAACTACTTGATCATCTAATTCTCCGGTAATAGGATTTTCATCTACAAGCCCTAAGTTATAGAAATTGTTTATATTAGTTTCTTGAAAAGAGATAATTTTGATAATCTTTCCTTTGCTTCCTTCACTAATAAAATTATAGATAAGAGCTGTTTCACCAATTTTTACTTCATATTTTGGTAGATTACTCATAATAAAAAGGTTGTTAATTTTCTCTCTGCAAAGGTACGAAAATAATTCTAATCACAAAGTTTTATAAAAGTCGCGACTTTGTTCTTATCATTCGTCTTTCAGTTGCCAAGTTTCTTCTACTTCCCAGTTGGCACGGAGTTCTACTATAGGGGGGAAGTACCATACCCTTTCGGGCTGTCGCTGCTGTAGGAAGCTACCCGTATCCCAACGGCGATTGCCATTGCGGTCTTCTATCAAACGCAAACGCAACTTGGCGGGATTGACATTGGCAAACACGTATTCCGCCTGTGGCTTTTCTATATACAACTCTTGCAGTACCTCGGTGGCTTTCTCATTAGTAAGTTGTAACAATATCGGGAAAGAAAGTTTTCCCTCTTCAGCTTTTAAGTGGAGCTTAAATATAGACAGGTCTTCCGCTTTCTTAGTGGAAAGTTTAATGTTCAGGGTGTCGTTAGTAGCGCCGAAATAGTCGGTCATAGCGTGGGGCAACGCCTCGATGCGGTATTGTTCATCGTTTTTCTTATCGAATAAGAGCGTGTATTGCAACTGTGTGCTATCTAATACCGCCTTGAAAGGGATAGCTTTCGCCAAAGAGTCTTTGCCTTGCAGTATTTTTATCTTAGCAGGGTCTACTTTTGTTAGCGGTATGTTGCTTCTGAAAGCAAAGTCTTTATACATAGGCAGGTCGCCAGAAAAAACGCTTTCTATCTGCAAGCTATCGGGTTTGATATCCTTGCCCTCTTTCAGCCGCAGGCGAAAAGTATCTACTTTCTGCTGATGCGCCACCGTAAAGACAAGCGAGTCTTTCTGCAAAGGTTGATACCAAAAGTGCAAGGTATCTTTCTTAGCATCTTTGGCTATCGTATAGCGAAAGTTAGGGGTAGTGGGCGATATAGGAGTAATCGTTACCCCCTTAGTGCCACCGTCAAAGCCAAAACTAATACGGTTGGCCGCCGCTTGGGTAGGGCGATGTGCCTTATAGGGGAGTACTTCTTTAAACAATCGCAGTTTAGGATAGGAGCCCTGTGGCTTACCCTTAAGGTCTTCCACCGTGATAGGCTCGTTTAAGAAAGCTATCTTATCGTCTTTGGGGTTAAACAGATAGTCGCCCCCCTTATCCTTTAGGGCTATGAGCTTGTATTTACCCTCTTTGAGGAATTCAAACACAAAGCTGTGAAGACTATCGAGCGTGCTGGTAACGTAGGTAGGCTTTTGTTTGTAGACTAAAGAGTCTTTGTACTGCTCGTTATAAGGATAGAGCATCAGGGTAACCGATAGGTCGGCTTCTGGCAGTAGCGCATCGGTTACATCGCCCTCGTACCAAAGCGAATCGATAGTGGCTCCGGTAGAAAATACGTATTTGAAGTCAGTGTACGGATTGCCCTCATTATAATCTTGTATGCTATTGCCAAAGTTAAGCACGTAGGTAGTATTAGGCTTGAGCGTATCGAGTATGCTAATGTCTAACCTACGCGAGGCAGAGGTAGGCGATATAATAGGGAACGTATTCATAGGAGGCGAAATGATAAGCTGCTTGCGCAGGTCTTTCGTCACTACAAATTCGTCGAATTCTAGTCTGATACGCTTGCCGCTAAAGTGAGTGGTACCAGAGGGCGGAAAAGCCTGCACGAGCACAGGGGGAGTAGTATCTTTATCCCCGCCCGTAGGCGAACCACGTCGGGCACACTGCCACAAACTCAGGGCAATGGTAAGTATTAATAATAGTATGGGTAATCGGTGTTTCATATTAAAATGTTACTAAATCTCTTGCTATAAGTGCCTCTTCGCCTATACGGTGGGCTACCTCCTCGCCTTTTTGTCCGTGTTGGTAAACCCCTAAGATAGCCGCCTGTAGGGCATCGTAGCCCCGTGTGCGCAGTGCGGTAAGCATACCGGTAAGCACATCGCCACTGCCTGCGGTTGCTAAGGCTGGGCAGCCAGTGGTGTTTATCCAATAGGCATCGCCGTCGGTAATCACTGTATAAGCATCTTTGAGTACTAACACCACTTGGTGCTTATCGGCAAAGGCTTTGGCTTGGGCTAACTTGTCATAATCATCTGTCCATTTGCCTATTAGCCGCTCTAACTCTTTAGGGTGAGGGGTGAGTATAGCCCCTTGTGGTAATGCCTGACAGAGCTCAGGCTGTTGGGCTAATAGGTTGAGCGCATCGGCATCAATAACAAAAGGCGTATCGGGGTATTGCGCAAACAGGTCGGCTAAGGCAGCTGCTGTATCGGGCTGCGTACCCCAACCTACCCCCACACCTATAGCCGAAGGGCTAAAAGGTATTGGTATGCTGCTAAAATGCCTATCGGTATCGCTGGTGAGCACCATCGCTTCGGGCAGTGCCGTTTGCAGCACTGTATAGCCACAGGCGGGTATAGCTACCGTTAGCAGTCCCGCGCCATTTCGGAGCACTGCCGTACCGCTGAGCACCACAGCCCCCATTTTGCCATAACTACCCCCTACTAACAGCGCGTGTCCATAAGTGCCTTTATGGCTGAAGCGCCTGCGGGGCTCGAGGTGTTGGCTCTGGCGTATCTGGGCTATCATTGCAGCATCTACGCAGTGGTATTGGCTAAAAAGTTCGTCAGCATACTTGTCGCCCCTTTCGGCTAAGCCACATACTTCTAACACTTCGTATTTGCCGATAAACTTACCGGTGCTCGGCAAAAAGAAAGGCAATTTAGGGCATTGAAAGGTCAGCACCATATGAGGATGCACAAAAGTGTGCGCATCGGCAGGAGGCATATCGGTAGGCAAGCCCGAAGGCATATCCACACTCAGCACATAAACACGAAAGGCTGCCTCTAGATTGAGCCAATCGAATAGTGCTTGCAGCCACTCGGGCAGGTCGCCTTTGAAGCCTATGCCAAAAACAGCGTCGATGACTACCTCTTCGAAATCGATTACTTTGCTATAATTATGTTCGTCTACCGCTATAGGCTGTACCCCCATAGCGTGCAGTAGCGACTCGTTTTGCCGATACTCGTCAGACGAATGGCTACCCACTTGCAGTATATACACCGTTACCTGCTTGCCAGCCTGTATCAGCTTGCGAGCAAGTGCCAAGCCATCGCCCCCATTATTGCCCTTACCAGCGAGAATGGTAAAGCTATTGCGGTCGGACAAATGCTGCTGCACCCACTGAAAAAGCAGGTCGGCAGCGCGCTCCATTAAGCACCAAGGCGAAACCTTGTGTGTGCGAATGGTATAAGCGTCGAGCTGCTTTAGTTGTTGCGAAGTAAGGAGGTTCATAATGATTTGACGATTTGCCAATTGGGCGATTTGCCGATTAGGCGATTAATTTGGCAAAGGTAGTATATAATTGGCAAATGCGCAAATTTATTGATTTGGCGATTTGGCGATTTGACAATTTGCTAATTAGATGGGAAGGCTGGGAGGATTGGGAGGGCTAGAAACTTTAGTGAAGCTTCGGTCATCTTTCGGTGATCCTTCGGTGATCGTAAAGGGAAGGTATATGTTACGTATAGGCAGATTTGGTAATTTGCTAATTATTCTTACCTTTGTAGCCAATTCATATTTCACATTAAAAAAATGGTTCTATCCTCTGAAATTTTTAGGGCTTTGCAACACAAGCTGAAAGTAGGCAACCGGCGCGGCGTTCACCTCAATGCCATACCGGCTAATTCGCGTTATAAATTTGATATTGCACGGCTGTCGGCTATCTTCAAGAGCTTGCCCGAGCGCTTGGTGCTGGATATGCTTACGCTGCGCAATGTTAAATTTTCGTTTTCTATCTACGATACCGAAAGTACCAATATAGACCAACGAGGCGCTGCTGCTGCCCCACAAAAGACAGCCGATGAAAACCCTGAACTGCAAAAACTCGTTACCCATATAGAAACGCTTATCTTTCAGAACGAAGTAGTTAGCGCTGAAAAGGGCATCAACACTTTGGGCTTTGGCTTCCCGATACTGCTGCGCCGCGACAAGAGCGATGGACAGCTAACCGCTGCCCCTATACTGATATGGTCGGTGAAGATGAAGCCCACTACCCAGATGAATACGTGGGAAATAAGCAGGAACGAAGACGACCCCATCTACCTGAACGAGGTGCTTATCAACCACCTACAGAGCGATTCGGGGGTAAAACTTTCGCCCATACCCGATGAGATGCTGGAAGACGGCAAGATAGACAAGCCCGAACTGCTGGCTATCTGCACCGATATACTTCAGCAGCTAAAAATAGAGCAGAATTTAGATTTTCTGCTGAATAACTATGCCGAAATTCCGCCCCTTAAAACAAAAGCCGAATACGAAGCCCTTTTGCCCAACAAAGGCGAGGGTATGATAGAAAAATGTGGTATCCTCTCGCTCTTCGAGGTGCAAAAGCAGAATATTATCAATGATTATGAGGGTTTAATCAGTAACTTTAAGGCGGAAGAAATACCCCCTGCTACCGATTTCCAAACACTGACCTCTGTACCTACCGACCCCTCGCAGCAGTATGTACTCGAGCAACTTAGGCAACAGCGCAAAGTCCTCATACAAGGTCCTCCAGGTACGGGCAAGAGCCAAACGCTGACGGCTATACTCATCAATGCGCTGCAAAACAAGCAGAAAACGCTGGTAGTGTGCGAGAAGCAAACTGCCCTAGAGGTGCTCTATAACGCCCTACAGCAGAAAGGCTTAGGCAAGTACTGCACTATGGTAAAAGACGCTATTGCCGACCGCAAGCTGATAGTAGAGGCGGTGCGCCAAACCCTCGATGCTTCCGACTTCAAGAAACCCTCTGCCGACAACCCTACACAAGCCCTTACAGAGCAGATAGCCACCCTACAAAACCACAAGGCGGCTATCAATGCTATTCACCACAAGCTAAACCAACCCCTAATAGCCGGACAAAACTGGACGTATATAGCTGCCAAGCTATTAGAATACGCCCCTGATTGCGAGGCAATAGACCTCAGCGGAGTACACTTTCAGTTCACCGATGAGGAATGGGCAGCCCTCAAGGTGCTATGGCAAGAGGGCGAGCGCCTATACGAAGATTATCGCCCTTATGCCAGCACCGACTTTTTGGCACCCGACACCCTAACGGCGCAGAACTTTTTCAGCACCGAACAGCAGCTCGCTACTGCCTTTAAGCAATACGAGCAGCAATGGGAGGCGATCTGCCAAACGGCTATCGCCTACCGCCAGCAGTATGAGGCAAAGCGCAAAGCCGCCTTTGCAGTACAGCTGGCTACCCTTGAGCAGCATCGGACTGAGTACGAAGTGCTAACGGCTACCCTCGCCCCTACTTCCGATGTGTTTATTCCACAGAAAACCGAAGGCTTTTTCTACCGATTGGCGGCGGTATTTTCATCAGCAAAGAAAAAAGCCATACGCACCCAGCAGCGCCTACAACAGTTAAGTCAGGAGATAAAAGCACTAAGCGTACACCGCAATTTTTCGCCTATAGCTATCAGTGCTGACCTATGGGCTAATAAGGCTGCCATAGCCGATTACAGCAGTGCTATTGCGCAAGCCCAAGCCGATTTTGCCGACAAGGTAGCAGCTGACTTCGCTGCCCTCGACCTACTGCATTACGCCGACCCTGCCCTGAGCGACGAAAGCCTACAACTGCTACAGCAGCAGGTGCAAGCCCTGAAAAGTGCCATACAGCGCGACGGCTGGCTACAGGCGCCCCAATGGGGGACTACTTATGCCGATTTTGTCGCCTTTATGCAGCAGACGCTCGGCATTTATCAGCAGTATATGTCCGACCCCGCTCACCCGCTAAAGGCTACCTATCAGTGGCACAGTTGGTATCGAACTCTTAGTCCTCTGCAACAGCAATGCGTAGCTGCCCTGCGCCCCGTAAAGGCGTGGGAAGCCTCGCTACTGACAGTATACTACCCCTTACTACAACAGCAGCACGCTGACGAGAGTCTGAACTTCAGCCCTCATACTTACAGTCATTTTACTGCTGAAATGGAGCGTTTTGGTGCCACTCAGCACGCTTTTATACAGTATTATTGGGACGCCGAGCAGCGCCGCACCGTTAAGGCTTTTGAAGAGCAACACTCAGCACTAACGGTAGCCAATCTGTACAACAAGCGCAAGAGCGAAAAGCACAACCGCCTGACCCTGCGTCAGATAGCCCAGCAAGACATCGACCTTTTCACCAGCTTCTTCCCTATCGTACTGACCACCCCCGATGCGTGTTGCAACCTCTTTGAGGGCAAGCACTTCTATTTTGACAATGTGGTGTTTGACGAGGCGAGTCAGTTAAAGCTGGAAGACAATCTACCGGCTATGCTAAAAGGGAAAACCATAGTGATAGCGGGCGATGAGCACCAAATGCCGCCCTCTAACTATTTTAGCAAAGTATTTGACGGCACGGCTGAAGATGAAGAGGACGAGGACGAAAGCGACACTTCGCCTGCTGTGCTTTCTGGCAAAGAGGCGATGCTAAACATAGAGTCGTTATTGGACTATGCTCTTGAATATCAGTTCAGTAAAAACCACTTAGATTTTCATTACCGTTCGCGTCACCCTTATCTGATAGATTTTTCTAATCACGCTTTCTACAATGCTCGTTTGCGTCCGCTACCCAATACGAAGCCTTTTACCCCTATAGCCTTTGCGCAAGTAGACGGGACGTTTGAAGAGCATATCAACAAAGAGGAAGCCGTAGAGGTGATTCGCACCCTTGAGCGATTAGCCGCGCGTGCTGATGGTAGTTATCCTTCGGTGGGTATTGCGACTTTCAACATCACTCAGCGTAACTACATACGCAAACAGCTACTGCTCAAGCAGCAAAACGACCCCGCTTTTGCTCAAAAATTTAGCGCCCTTGAGCAGGCTGGGTTATTTATCAAAAACCTTGAAAACATACAGGGTGATGAGCGCGACATCATCATACTATCGGTAACCTACGGGCGCAAGAAAGACGGTAAGTTTGTGCAGAGCTTTGGTCCGCTGAACCACAGCAAGGGCTACAAGCTGCTAAATGTGATTATCACCCGCGCCAAAGAGAAGATATACGTATGCAACTCGATACCCGAAGAGGTTTTTAGCAACTATAAAGAGGCTTTGGCTACCGAGGGGGCTAACAACCGACGCGCTGTGCTATACGCTTATTTGGCTTATTGCAAAGCTGTAAGCACTGGCGATGAACAGGCGCGCACCGAGATACTCAGCGAGTTAGACCGCTATGGGCATACACACGCACAGGCGGCAACGGCAGGCGAAGAGGCGTGGAAAACACAGACTTACCTAAGGTTAAAAGCCAAACACCCTGATAAAAAAATAACCCCCGACTATCCGTTTGGGGGGTACACCATCGATATATTATTAGCGCCCGATGCGGGCAAGCCTATCGCTATAGAGTGTATGAGTAAGCCGCTATATGAAGGGGAGTTAGCTTATTTGGAAGATTTGCACAAAGAGAAAATATTAAGGGGAGCAGGCTATGAGTATGAAAGGATATGGGCGGTTAATTAATTTGTCAATTTGGACTCATATAACATCCCCCCTTTGCACATACTCCGCTGTGCCAACTCGCGGACTTCCTTCAAAGGGGGAGATGTGATGGTTAGCATACACGAGCCTCATAATAGTATAATATACCTTATATTGGACTCTTGGGAGATTTAAGTCATAAAGGTAACTTTTTATTATGTTTTGGACTCATATAACATCCCCCCGCCCCCTTCAAAGGGGGAGATGTGATGGTCAGCATACACGAGCCTCATAATAGTATAATATACCTTATATCAGACTCTTATTAGTTATTTATTCTTCGATGTTTTTTCAGTATTCTTGTAAGAACAACATAATGAAATGTACATACACATACCAAAAAAAGCCCTTTAAACCTTTGTAAATAAATAACTTACAAAAAAAGCCCATTAAAACGAAATGTACAGGATGCCGTAATTTACCGTATATATACCGTAATTAAAAAAGCCCTTTTTTAGCCTTAAAATACCGCATACCGTAATTACCCCTCTATAACACCCTAAAAAAAGCCCCAAACCCCAACAAATACGCCCTTTTTGGGCGTTTTTTTGTGCCTTATAACTACTACTAAACCTACCTTTTGAAGGGCATAAAACACCCCAAAAGGGTACCCACCCAGCAAAGCCCAAAAACACCCCTTTAAAAAGTTGGGTATTCAGTTGGGTACGCAGTTGGGTATGCAATTGCGTATATTTTAGCGCACGAGTTCAAGGGGCAAATTACACGATTTTGGGCATTTTGAAAGAATATGTTACCGAGTTGGCGGTATATTGCATTTGGTTATATATTGTAAATTATTGATTTACAAAACATTCACATTGTTACCCCTTAAAAAGTGCCTTTTCTCCCCTATATATTACGTATGTGCAGGTAATAGTTGTGTCTCCAAGTTTTTCACCTTGTCCTGCAATTCCGATAAGTTCACTTCAAGTTCTGCAATTTTCTGATAGTTGGTAACTGGGTCAAGGAACTCAAAAGATATATGAGCTTGACACTCCCATATCTCTTTTATATCTTCTAACATTACCTTAATATGTTTGTAATCTCTATTATCAGACTTACAATAAAGGAACCCTTTTTCTCTTGCTCTATTTGTTACCCTCTTTACGATTACCCCATCGCGTTCTGTAACTACTACACATACCCTATTATCACCCAACCACTCCCAATCTTCAACAAATTTACCTATTACATAGCTGCCATCCTGTAAGGTGGGATACATAGAAAAACCACTTACCTGAAACATACGATACGTGCCATTTCGCATTTCAGGAACACTATATGTAGGTAGTTCCTCAATATAATTGCTATCATCATAGCCCTCAAGATAGCCCGCTTGGGCTTTTACTGAAACTAATGGAATACGGTCATTATCGTCATCATCTACAACCACCACTTTAGGCATTAAACTACGCCCTTCTACCTTTATAGGCTCAATAATTTCTACACGAGGTGTTTTTATTACTTCCGTATCCCCTTCACTTTTAAGCATTTTGCCATTTCCAGTGAGCAACCATTCAGTGTTTAATTCAGGAAAAGAGCATAGAATATTTTCTATTTTATCACTACCAATAGATTTATTATTCTTATATTGGGTGGCAAAAGCCCCATTAGAAAAGCCTACTGTTTCTTCAAATTTTCTAACGGATAGACCTTTAAAGTCTATAAATTCCTTTATTCTACTAACAGTGTTTGACATAGCGTAAAAAATATTTCATTGTAAATCAACAATATAGAAAATAACATAAAATATTTTCTACAAAATATTTTGTAGTGTAGAAAATATCTTATACTTTTGCTCCGTTAAACGAAACAAGCAAAATCAATGAGCAAAGGTAATAAAAATCCTCGAAAATTCAATCCATTAGTGGTAGAAAAATTATCTGTAAGGTTTGGATTGTCAAAATACTACATTCGGCAATGCCTAAACAAACATCGTAACAGCGAAACGGCAGATACAATCTGCAAAGAGTATAATAACTACGAAAAACAAATTAACAGCGTATTAAATGATTAAGCTATGGACAAATTAATCACAATCACAGAACAGAAAGGCATTCAGTTAGTAGATGCTCGCGAGCTTCACCGCAAGCTCCAAACAGGTAGGGACTTTTCCAATTGGATAAAAGGACGTATTCAAGAGTATGGTTTCATTGAAAATGAAGATTATTTTATTGAAAATCAACGTTCGCCAAAATTGGCGAGTCAAGTTTCAACGCACGGAGGTTTT
>ERZ772921.419-NODE-419-length-26256-cov-4.624022_pt1 | contig 26256 bp, 20 predicted proteins | sample MGYA00512117_ERZ772921 | MGnify/ENA primary metagenome ERZ772921 (study PRJEB29015, sample SAMEA2737944) | human oral metagenome | biome: human oral; feature: human-associated habitat; material: dental | place: China | collected 2150 ...
TGGGCGCCTGCGTGGCCACCTCCATGCTCTCCGTCATGTTCAACGTGGGCGACAAGGTCAACCAGGAACTCAAGTCCTACGGCGCCAACATCGTCGTGCGCCCCCAGGGCGCGGCCGTCCTCGACGACCTCTACTCCACGGGCGAGGCCACCGAGTCCCGTTCCTACCTGCGCGAGGACGAGCTCGGCAACATCAAGACGATCTTCTGGACCTACAACATCCTCGACTTCGCGCCCCTGCTGAGTGTGTCAGTCACGGACGGGAGCGGCGAGCACGTGCCCACGACCGGCACATGGTTCAGCCACCACCTCGAGCTGGCCACCGGCGAGAGCGTCGAAACCGGCCTCGACAAGCTGCGCGGCTGGTGGGGCATCGAGGGGTCGTGGCCCGCGGACGACGACGAGAGCGGCGCCCTTGTTGGCACCACCTACGCGGCCGCCCACGGCCTCGGCGTCGGCGACACCTTCACCCTGACCCGCGAGGGAATCACGCACGAGTTCACGGTGCGCGGCATCCTCACCAGCGGCGATGACGCCGACCGTGGCGTGTTCATTCAGCTGGCGCAGGCCCAGGCGCTCCTCAAGCGCGAGAACGTCGTCGGCAGTGTCGAGGTCTCCGCCCTGACCACGCCCGACAACGACCTGGCCCGCAAGGCCGCGAAGAACCCGAACTCGCTGAGCGTGTCCGAGAAGGAAACCTGGTACTGCACCGCCTACGTCTCCTCCATCGCCTACCAGATCGAGGAAGTCATGACGGATTCCGTGGCCCGCCCGGTCCGCCAGGTCGCCGAGTCCGAAGGCACGATCCTCGAGAAGACCCAGCTGCTCATGGTCCTCGTGACCGTCCTGGCGCTCATTGCCTCGGCCCTGGCCATCGCGAACCTGGTGACCGCGGGCGTCATGGAGCGCTCCAGCGAAATCGGCCTCATGAAGGCCGTGGGTGCCAAGGATAAGCAGATCATCTCGCTATTCCTGACGGAGACGATCGTCGTCGGCCTGGTCGGCGGCGCCATCGGCTACGGCGGAGGCCTCGCCCTCGCGCAGGCGATCGGCTACATGGTTTTTGGCTCCTCCATCGCCTTCGTGCCCGTCGTCGTCGGCCTCGTCGCCATCCTCGTCATCCTCGTCGTCCTGGGAGCCTCCATCCCGGCGATCCGTTACCTGCTGCGCCTTAACGCGGCGGAAGTCCTGCACGGAAGGTGATGCCCATGTCCAGACGGGCAATGTTCTGGCGGATGGTCACCTCCTCCATCCTGCGCCGTCGCTCCCGCGTCCTCATCGCGATCCTCGCCGTCGCCATCGGCGCGACCACGCTGTCCGGCCTCGTCACGATCGCCGTCGACGTGCCGGCCCAGCTGGCCCGAGAGATCCGCTCCTACGGCGCCAACCTCGTCGTCACCCCCGCCGGTGACGTGCCCATCACGGACGAGGCCGTGGCCGCCGCGACCGCCCAGGTGCCCGCGAGCGCTCTGGTCGGATCCGCAGCCTTTGACTACGAGACGGTCACGATTAACGACCAGCCTTACGTCGCGGGCGGCGCCGACCTGGAGACCGTGCACGCCATGAACCCGTACTGGTACGTGGACGGGGAATGGCCTGCTGCGACGGGCCAGGTGCTCGTGGGCGAGCAGGTCGCCTCGACGATCGACGTCAAGGCGGGTGACACGATCACAGTGAGCCAGCTGGACGCCGGCGCTTCCTCGAAGGGCGCGCAGGTACAGTCCGGCGCCCCGGCGCCCGGCCTCAAGGTCGATCCGCGTACCGTCACCCTGACCGTGTCCGGCATCCTCAAGACCGGAGGCAACGAAGACGGCTACGTGTACATGTCCAGACAGGACATGAGCACGCTGACCGGGCAGACGGGCGCCGTGTCGCTCGCCGAGTATTCGATCGCCCTGGAAGGCGATCAGCTCAGCGCCATCGCCGACGCGATGAACGCCGCGAACCCCGAGATTCACGCCCAGACCGTGCGCCGCCTCGCCCAGTCCGACACGGGCGTGCTGACGATGCTGCGCTCCCTCCTCGTCGTCATCACCGTTATCGTGCTGGCGCTGACTATGATCGGCGTGTCCACGACGATGATCGCCGTCGTCACCGAGCGCCGCAACGAGATCGGCCTGCGCAAGGCCCTGGGCGCCACCGCCCGATCCATCACCCGCGAGTTCATGGGTGAGGGCGTCATGCTCGGCCTCATCGGAGGCCTCCTGGGCGCCGGGGCCGGCTACGGCCTCGCCGTGCTCATTTCCACCTCCGTGTTCCACCGATCGATCTCCCTGCACCCCGTGATCCTCCTCGGCACGGTCGCCTGCTCGATCCTCATCGCCGTCCTCGCCTGCCTCCCGCCCGTGCGCCGTGCACTGGCCGTCGACCCCGCGCTCGTCCTGCGCGGAGAATGAGAGTCACCATGACCACCTCCACCGCCACCCCGGCCTCGTCGGCCCCCACGGACGCGCTGCTGAGCCTCGAGGGCGTCTCGAAGATCTACGGGGACCTGCACGCCCTCGACAACGTGTCCCTCGAGATCCCGCGCGGCCAGTGGGTCTCCATCGTCGGCCCCTCCGGCTCCGGCAAGACCACCCTCATGAACATCGTCGGCGCCATGGACACCGCCACCAAGGGCACCGTCATGCTGGACGGCCACGACATCTCCGACCTAACCGCCGACGAGCTCACCGAGGTACGCTGCCGCACCATCGGCCTCGTCTTCCAGCAGTTCCACCTCATCGGCCACCTCACCGCCCTTGAGAACGTCATGGTCGCCCAGTACTACCACTCGATGCCCGACGAGAAGGAAGCCCTTGAGGCCCTGGACCGCGTCGGCCTCGCCGACCGCGCCACCCACCTGCCGCGCCAGCTCTCCGGCGGCGAACAGCAGCGCGTGTGCGTGGCGCGCGCCCTCATCAACTACCCCAAGCTGCTGCTGGCCGACGAGCCCACCGGCAACCTGGACGAAACCAACGAGGAGATCGTCCTCGACCTGTTCAACCAGCTCCATCAGGACGGCACGACCCTCATGGTCGTCACCCACGACGCGCTCGTCGCCGAACAGGGCCAGCGCGAAATCCGACTCGACCACGGCAAGGTCGTGAAGGAAACCTGGCACGACCACGACTTCGAACAGCGCGCCTCAGGCCTGGTCCTGCCCGGCCGCGACGGCGACGCGCGCAGCGGAAAGGACAAGGTGCGATGACCACGCCCACCCCTGTTGAGAGCCGATCCCGCTGGGTTGCCCCGGCCTCGTATGCGGTCCTCGGCGCCCTCGGCGCGACCATCCTGGCCGCGTGCACGCCCAACACCGGCCTGGACATGACCAAGCCCATGAGCGACGGCACCTGGACCGCCCAGTCCAACGCCGACGACCAGGGCTCCATCGGCACCATCACCATCACCGTCGAGGGCGGGCGCATCACCGCTACCTCCTACGAGACGACGCTGGCCGACGGCACCGACAAGGGCGCCGAGTACGGCAAGAACTCCGCGGGCGAAGTCTTCAACGAGGACTACTACAAGAAGGCGCAGGCCGCCGTCGCTTCCTACCAGGAGTACTCCGACAACCTCACCAAGGTCGGCGACCCCGCCAAGGTCGACGTCATCACCGGCGCCACCGTCGCCCACCAGCAGTTCGTGCAGGCCGCCATCCGCGCCATCGCCGCCGCCCAGGGCGTTTCCCCGGACGGTGCCGACGACATCAACATCCCCGGCCTGAACGATGCCACCAAGGACGGCGACCTCGACAAGGACCTCGGAGGCTCTGACGGCTGATTTGGCACGTACTGCCGCCGCGCCGGGGGACGAGGCCGTGGCTGGGTCTCCGGGGGTAGCTCGCGCTGGGGACGCTGCGCCCACGTGGCGATCCTCTTTCCCCGCGATGGGCACCCGCGTCGACATCATCGGCTGGGGCGGGGACGGTATGGCGATCGTCAACGCAGTCGTGGGCGTTGTTGCACGCCACGAGGACATGTGGAGCGTGTTCCGGCCTTCCTCCGAGGTGTCGCGACTCAATGCCGCTGTTGCTTCGACTGGGTGCGGTGGCGGTGCATCCCGTTGCGGGGCCGGTTCCGCGGTGGCCGGCCCCGGCCTCGTCGTCGGTGAAGAAACCGACCGGCTGCTGCGTGACGCGCTGGCGCTCGCGGAGGCGACCGGGGGAACGTTCAACCCGCTGATCGGGCCGCTCGTTGCCGCCTGGGATGTTAAGTCGATGCGGGCCGCGTACGTCGCGGGTGTGCCCTTGCCGCCCGCGCCGTCTGAGCGCGTTGTGGAGGCGGCGTTGCGGGTGTCATCGTGGGGCTTGCTGTCGCGCGTTGGCGAGCGGCGGTGGGCGATGGGTGCCCCTGCTGAGTCCGTGGGTGGTGTCGATGTGCCCAGTCCGCGCCTCGACCTGGGCGGCATTGCGAAGGGATACACCGCCGACGCGTGCCGTGACCTGGCTGTGGCCCTGGGGGCGCGTGGTGTGTTGGTGTCGGTGGGGACCTCGTCGGTGTCGGTGTTTGGGACTCGCGCCGACGGTTCCTCGTGGCGCGCCGGCCTGCGAGACCCCCATGGCGGGCCCACGTCGGTCGCTGGCGTCGTAGAACTGCCTGCGGGCGGCATGGCGTCCCTGTCGACGTCTGGCGACAACCTGGGGCCGCTGGGCGGTGTGCGTGCGGTTTGTGCGGGGTCTGCGGCGGGGAGTGCGGTGGGTCCTCTGGTGGGGCCTGCGGCGGATCGTCGTGCGCGTGAAACATCGCGTGAAACATCTGTCGGTGGTGGTCGAGTTTTCGACCACCACATCATCGACCCGCGTACGGGATACCCCGCTCATGCAGGTGTGCGACAAGTCAGTGTCGTGGCCTCGTCGGGTGTGCTGGCGGAGGCCCTGTCGACGGCACTGCTCGTCGACCCGTCCATCGATGTTTCGGACGTCGTGGCCCGATGGTCGCGCTTGTCTGGCGCCCCGGCCTCGACGAAGGTTGTGGGCCTTGTGCGTGCCGAGCAGGGATGAGGTCCAGGCGCGGTCAGGCCTGGTCGGTGCCCGCATGACGAGAGGGTGGGGGGCGAGGGACGGGGCTCATGTGGTCTACCCGCCAGGCGTGATGTGATACTGCCGAGACTCGCAACCGAACGCTCGACGGGCGTGTTCGTTCCCGTTGTCGCTCCGTTGACGGCCGCCATGCGGTGGAGGCTATGAGCGCTGGTGCAACCGTGTGTTGTCCTATGCCCCTGTGATCATTCACCCGTCGAGGAAGTACTGAGGCAACTGTGATGACCGTCAGCTGAGCGGTGTGAGGCGCGGGATCGTTGTTGAGGTTGACCTCGACGATTACCGACGTGCATCAGGAGTACCTCCGCGTTATCACCGTTGCGTGTGGACTGGTATGCAGGGGATGAGCCACTGGCAATGCACCCGTTGTGTGGCGCTACACCCGAACAGAAGGGGTGCAACGCCGACGGTTCGGGTGCACTGCCCCTCAGAACACGTGAAAGTGTGGTCGGTGTGCGCAGAGGCGATTGTGTCGCAAAGAGGGTTGAACTAGCTCGCGCTCTATTCACAGTCCCTTGTTCGTGTCGCTGGTTATCCACAGGGGTTGATTGTCTTGATGATCTCAACTCGTGGGGCTGCAAGAATCCACATATGAGCAGCCACCAATTGACAGTTATTCGTACCTCGGAAGCGTGTCGCATGGCGCATGAGGAAATAGAATCAGGCGCTTTCTTGCACGTGATGCGAGGATGCTACGTTCGAGTCGATGACACGCGTCTTCTTGACACTCCGTGGCGCACGTGGATAACAGTGGCGCGAGCTCGTCTCCTTGCCGTCCATGCGTTGGGGAGCGGGGATCGAGTATTCGTTGGTGCAAGTTCACTTGCTTCTCGAGGTATTCCTCTGTGGGAGGCGAACCCGGACATATACGTCTGGGCTCGTACTCGGCGTGGGAGTAAGCCTCTCCGCGCGGTTCGCGCAGCGGGGATCCTCGTACCCGGGGTTTCGGTGCGATGGTCTGTTGTATCACCTCTTCAGGGAGAGATACAGACTGTTGGTGGCGTCCTGGCTGAAGGTGTCATCGATGCGACGGTGCGTATGGCTTGTTGGTCTGAGCCCCTGAGTGCATTTGTAGGGATCTGTATGGTGCTGAATACGCAGTCGTCCTTTGACCTCTTTTCGCAGGAAGAGTGTCGCGATCGGGCACATGGGGTTCGGTCAGAGATGCTCGTGAGGCTCACGGAGTGGCGCGAACATAACGACAACATGCCGGCGCGCCGAGCAGAAGCCCTCATTCGAGCCGCTGACCCGGGCTGTGATAACCCTGCTGAGGCTGCGTTGCTGTGGGTCTTGAAGTCGGTGAGTGCCTTCGAGGTCGTGACCCAGTTTGAGATCGTCGTCAACGGGCGACGATACTTTGCGGACATCGCTATTCCGGGACTCATGATCATCTTCGAGTTCGATGGGATTGGAAAGCTCGGAAAGAACGAAGGCGACTTTGCTCGGGCGAAGCGTGACTGGATCCAACGTGAGAATGATTTACGTGGAGCTGGCTGGACTATCTATCGATTCTCGTGGCCAGACTATGAGGATCTGACGCAACTGAGAGCCTGGGTGACTGAGTTGTTAGCGCCGTACCAGGCATCGATCCCCGCATCCGCACAGCGCTTGTGGGCGGTTCCAACGCAGGCCTGCGACGGTCCGAATCGGCGGTTTCACATGGGTACATCCCGACGGTGGTCGCAAGGGTCATGCGCATGATCGGAGGCGCTGCACCCGTTACGTGGCGCTGCACCCGAACAGAAGGGGTGTAATGCCTACGGATCGGGTGTAGGGCCCTCATCAACAAGGGAAGTCGCGGTTGTCTGTTGGATGACAATGCTGGGCTCGCTACTAAACGCCGCTCGTCGGCACACAAAGCAGCTCGGCCCCACAGCCGGGCCCGGTGGCACCCGGAAAACCCGTGTGGCCGCGCAGCGCCGGCATTCACCCTGCGCGCCCCGCAAGCAGCGTCGCCAGGTGGACGCCCCCGCGGCCCGCCAGCTGCGCGGCCTGGGTGCGGCAGGAGAAGCCGTCCGCCAGGTACACCGCATCGGGCTTCGCTGACAGGGATGGCAGCAGTGAATGCGACGCGACGGCGACAGATAGGTCGTAGTGGCCCGCCTCCATGCCGAAGTTCCCGGCCAGGCCGCAGCACCCCTCGAGCCTCGTCACGCGCGCGCCCAGCGACTCGAGCAGCGCCTGGTCCGCGTCCCACCCCATGACGGAGTAGTGGTGGCAGTGCGGCTGCGCGACGATCTCAACACCCTCCAGGCTCGGCAGGCGACGCTCGGATGCGGGCACCGCAGACAGCACCTCGGCGAGGGTGTGCGTCGCGGAAGACACGAGTCCCGAACGCGGGTCATCGGGCAGAAGATCCAGCAGGTCGTCGCGTAGCACCGCCGTGCACGATGGCTCAACGCCGACGATCGGGATCCCCGACGCCGCGAAAGGCGCAAGAACGCCCAGCAATGATGCCAAGTGTTTCTTCGCCCCCGTCAGCTGACCCGTCGTAATCCACGTGAGACCGCAGCACGCGTCCGGCGCGACGATTGGCGCAAACCCGTTCGCCTCGAGCACGTCGACGACCGCGCGCGCACCCGCATCGTCCAAGGTCTGGCTAAACGAGTCCGCCCACACGAGCGCGTATGGCCGCCCGCTGGGGTCGCGTGGCCCGCTCAGGATCGGGGAGTCCGGCATCGACGAGGCAGTGGCCCCCTCACGCTCGCGGGCAACGGAAACGGGATCCGAGTTGGCAGACGCAGGAACGCTGTCCGCCAACAGGGAGCGGCGGCGCGCCCACGCGGTGAAGGTGCCGGACTGGAGGGTGGGCATGCCTCGTCGAGGATCGAGGCCGATGATGCGGAAGGCGAGCGAGCGTAGGGGAGTGACCGACATGGCGGCGTTCGCGATGCTTGCCAGGCCGGGCACGCGCGCGGTGACGCGGGTGAGGCGAGGCAGCCAGCCGAGCGTGTAGTGGCTGAGGGGACGCATGCGGCCCCGGTAGGTGCGGAAGAGCGCCTCGGAGCGGTAGCGGGCCATGTCGACGCCGGCGGGGCAGTCGGCGGAGCAGGCTTTGCAGGCCAGGCACAGGTCGAGGGCCTCGAGGACCTCGGGGGAGTCGATGGCTTTGACGAGCTGTGAGTTCGCGGCCTCCTGGAGGATGCGGGCCCGCCCGCGGGTCACGTCCTTTTCCTCGCGTGTGGCCAGGTAGGACGGGCACATGAAGGTGCCGGACACTACCGCTCGGCACTTGCCGACGCCGGTGCAGCGGTGGACGGCGGCCGTGAAGTCGCCGCCGTCGTGGGTGAAGGAGAATCCGCCGTCCGCGGGCATCGGTTGGGCGGCCACTCGTCGCAGGTTGCGATCAAGAGAATCGACGCCTGGCTGCAACTCTGCGGGATCGCCGGCGACACCGGCAGTGCGCGCCTTCGAGCGGGAAGAGGCCTCGGCCTCGTCCATGGGTGCGGCGAGGACTCCCGGATTGAGGAGGTTGCCCGGGTCAAAGACGTGCTTGACGCGCGCGAAGAGGTCGAGCATCTCGGGCGAGTACATGAAGCGCAGGAGCTCGCCGCGGGCGCGGCCGTCGCCGTGCTCGCCGGAGACGGAGCCTCCGTGCGCGGCGCAGATACGGGCCGCGGACTGCAGGAATGCGCGCGAGTGGGCCACGCCCTCGGGGGTCTCGAGGGGCATGGAGAGGCGCACGTGTACGCAGCCGTCGCCGAAGTGGCCGTAGAGGAGGCCGTCGATATCGAACTCTTCCATGAGGGCGGTGAAGTCCCGCAGGTAGTCCCCGAGTTTTTCGGGTGGGACGGCCGCGTCCTCGAAGCCGGGCCAGGCCTGCTGGTCGCCGCCGCCCTCGCCGTCTGGGGGTGTGCGTCCGCCCAGGCCCGCGCCGTCCGCGCGGATTCTCCACAGCGCCGAGGCCTGCGCGCCCGGCGGGTACACGACCGTATCGACGGCGGCCGATTCGGCGCACAGGGCGCGTGCGCGCTCGAGGGTGACCTCCAGGTCTTCGCCGGGGGCGCCGACCTCGACGAGGAGCCAGCCGTCGCCCTCGGGCAGGGTGGGGACGGCACCGGGCCCCTTGTGTGCGCGTACGACGTCGACGAGGCGGCGGTCCATGCCTTCGACGGCGAGGGGCGAGTGGGCGAGCAGCGCGGGCACGTCGTCGGCGGCGTCGATCATGGAGTGATAGCCGAGTGCCGCCAGGACCGGCGCCTCGGGCAGGGGGACGAGGCGCACGGTGATGGACAGGATGAGGGCGAGCGTTCCCTCGGTGCCCGCGAGCATAGCTGCGAGGTTGCGCCCTCCTTCGGGGGTGAGGTGCTCGAGGGAGTAGCCGGAGACTTGGCGCTTGAATCGGCCGAGCTCGGTGCGGATGGGGGCCAGGTTCGAGTCGATGAGCGAGGCTAGTCCCGGCACGTCGCTGAGTGCGCCGTCGTGTCCGGTCGTGGCCGTGAAGCGCCGCCCCTGTCCGTCGACGCAGTCCAGGGACACGATGTTGTCGCAGGTGCGCCCCCACGCGGTCGCGTGTGGGCCGCACGCGTTGTTAGCGACCATGCCGGCGATTGTCGCGCGGTTCTGGGAGGAGGGGTCAGGGCCGAAGCGCAGCCCGTGCGTGCCCGCGGCTGCCTGCAGGGTTGTGCCGACGCATCCGGGCTCCACGGTGGCGGTGCGGGCCTCGGGGTCGATCGAGATGACACGGTTCATGTGGCGCGAGAAATCGAGGACGAGGCCGGGGCCGATCGCGTTGGATGCGCACGAGGTGCCGCCGCCCCGGGCGGTGAGGGGGACGCCGTGGGCGCGGGCGAGGTCGAAGGCCGCGATCGCCTGCTCGGGCGTGCGGGGGAACGCGACGGCCAAGGGTGGGATGCGCGTGAGACCGGCGTCAGAGGAATAACGCGCTCGCGTGCCTCTCGAGGAGTCGACGTCGATCAGTGTGCGCAGGTCCGTCAGGAAGCTCTCGCTCATGAGGCCAGTGTGTCACGATGGCGCAGGAGTGGCCCGGGGTATCCGGTGTGCGGATGGTTGATCGGAACGGTGGCTTGGGCGGATGCGGAGCGCGTAGGTGCGTAACGGGCTGCGGCATGTCGATGCGTGTGGCCCTCAGATTAGGCGGGTTCCGGGTCGTCGCGGAAGAGATGTGGGAAAGGTGTCACGGGGACGGGCATGCGCTCGACAGGAGGAAAGTGAGGGCTGACAGCCTGGTCAGAATGCGGATACATGCGCGGCCATGAGTGAGTGTCCAGGCGGTAGGGAGATAGCTCGCGGCGCGTCTCCTCGGAAGCCGGAACCCGTGGTTCCGGTGCCGAGTATTCAACGATGTGCAGGTCTTTTCTGCCCATTGCTCGCCACCCTGTCTGTCGCTGATAACCTGATGCGCAGTAGTCTAACCACTTGGAAGATGATCTGTCATCTGTTCCGTGCGCAACACAAGGTATCCTACACGACATTGGTCCTATGTAGGCAGGGAAACGAGAATAGTTGCTCAGAACATGTCAGTGCGTGGATTGCGCCTTCGTGTGAGCTGTATTGACCTGTGCCTGTCGTTGTGCCCATACGCTAACCGCGCTCGCGAGGGCGAGCGCGGTTAGCGTATGCGCGTCAGTGGCCGGGGTTCGACGTCGCGCATGGACGCGGTCTCGGCCTGAGGGGCTGGGATAGCGCCTCGGGGTGGGCTAGTTCACGAGTGGCGTGCGAGTGGATCTCCCGGCATGCTGTCTGGCGTCGTAGGTGGCGGTGTTTCCGCTTCATTGGGTTCCATGTATTGCTTCATCCAGGGATTGCGATCGAGCTCCGTAATTTTTCCTTGAGCAGTTTGGAGCGCTTCCCACTCTTCGTCCGTCGTCTGCTTGCCGCCGGCGATGATGTTGGCGAAATCCTGAGACGTTCGGGTGCCTTCGTCGAAGTAGGACATGTGGTTATCGAACGACAATGCTCCGGTCGCAACCGTATAGTTGGCGGAGCCGGTTGTGTCGCCGCTCAGATGGGTGATGCCCTCCAGCTTGCGGGGATTGGTTCCGTACGAGGCGTCAGGACCCAGTCCTTGGACAGCGTCGCCGTAGGGGGTCGATGACTCGTAGACGTGGCCCTCGGGCAGACCGTAGGCATCGATGTTACGCACGCCTGATCCGGGAGAACCGAACATGACGAAGTTGTCGATGGTCCCCGCGGCCATCATGGGCACCGACTTGCCGGAAGTCGTTGAGCCGTAGGAGTGGCCGAGGAGCGTGTTGGTGAACTGGTGGCCCCGAGCGTCTGCGCTCGCGCGCAGTCCCTCTTCGAAGCGGGCCAGCTTGGGTGCAGCCCGGTCCGCGTAGCCGATGTCCGCCGCCTGAATAAGATCCAGTCCGGAGTTCTTCGGTGCCACGTATCCGAGGTAGGAGATCGTCGCGACGTTTCCGGGGTCGACTCCCGCGTGGGCGGTCTGTGCCCTCAGGCGATCATTGAACTTCATGTAGTATCCGAGGTCTCCACGCACGTTTGTGCCGATGCCGGGGACGGTGGTTGACACGTGGGTCGCGGTGTCGGGGTTGCCGGAGGAAACGATCGCGGTCGTGCGCTTGTACTTCTCGTCGTAGTCAAAGTCAAGCAGGTAGGCGGGGGCGAGGCCGTGAGTCAGTCGATAGCTAGGATCCGTTTGCGACTTGATGGCTACGAGGTCCTGGTATGCCTCTTTTGCTCGATCTAGCTTCTCTTTGGCGGCGAGTTCCTCCGAGTTCATGTGGCCTGATCTCGGTTCGCCGGAGAGGCGTGTGCGGGCATCGTCGTATTCCTTTTGTGCGTCTTTGACGGCCTGCTCGGCATCCGCAAGGGCACCCGGTCGATACTTTCCCTTGTTGTCAAAATAGCCGTCGAGGGCGTTGCGGTTAGCCCTGTCTCGCGCCACTGCGGGGAGGCCGTCGAGGTGGCGAACCTCGTCTGGGCAGTGGTCGATGAGGTGCTTCTGCTGCTTCTCGGGTAGTGAGTTCCACCAGGCGGCAACCTGGGAGGGCGTCCAATCCTTCTTTGGGTGGTCGGGAACGCCGGCGACTTTGTTGTCTTTCTTGTCCCCGTCGGTGTAGGTGTCGGTGTTGATGTCGCTGAGCGCGTGATAGAGATCCGTGTCGACCTGATCGGCCTGTTTGAGGATCTTCCCGATGTTGATGCTAATGGAAGCCAGGGCGATCGACGGTTCCCCTTGCTCGTTCTCTGTGCCCTTCCCGGTGACGCTACCGTCGGAGAGAATCGTGCAGTCGTTCGCCTCAGCGTATGCCTGTAGGGCGTTGATGTTTGCCATGACGGTCGCGACCCCGTCGCGTGCGCCTTCGATGGCGATGAGAGCACCGTTGACGTTGGTGAGCGCGCGCTCAAGCGAGGCGAGGTTCGAGATGGTTGTCGCGCGCATGGCTGTGACGGCGTTGCCCTGCGACTGGACCGCCTGCAGTGCCCCCTCGCCCTGTTCGTAGGCGCTGCGAAGGCCGCTGCTTGCCTCGAGGAGGTCGCTCCCGATGGAGTCAAGGGGACCTGTCTCCCATTCGAGGATGTCTGCCCACGAGATCGCCATGTTTTACTCTCCCTTCGCGGGGCCGACGGGCGGGCAGGGTTCGGGTGTGCTCGCCATGATCTGTTGGAGTGACTGCTGGTTGATGTCTTCGGTTGCCTGGAACTCGGTGGCTGCCGCCTGAACGTTGTCCGCGAGCCCCTCGAGGGAGGTCTTCAAGGCCGTCAGCTGATCCTCCATGTGTTCGCCCGCGTATTGGGCCTGCTTGTAGGCCGAGCCTCCCGGCATGGCCGACTGGACCTGGGACAGGTTGAGGGGCAGTGTCGTGTAGGTTGCGATGTTCGCTGAGAGTTCGCGCAGCTCAGTGGAAAACTTTTCGAGGTCGCCTTGGCGGATGTCGAGGTCGGGCATCGGAGTTGTGTCCTGGAGTCGAAATTGTGCGTTACTAGTCCACTATTCTACCGACTTGAAGGAGCGTGGTAGCGGCGGGTTCGTGCGGTGAGATGGCAGGCGAATGCATCTCGTTCGCACACATGATTACGTGGTATCTATCGCAATGTCCCCGTGTCACCCAAGTTTCTTTTGGAACGTATGAAACAATGGCCACGAGCGCCCCATACACGTGAAGGAAAGAGCGATGGCCCTGTTTGAGTTCGAGGATGGTCACCTCGTACCCGCTCAATTCGGATACCCGGTCGCCCAAGACCTGGGACCCGACCTCGTCGACGCTATCTGCCAGCAGGTCCTGCAGATCGTCTCGCGTCCTCTGTTCCCCGTGACCTGGCGCGACATGACCGGCCAGGACGACGAGGAGACGCCCCGCCTGACGGCTCTCGACGTGACCGGCCAGATTGTCTCCGTCGAAATCCTCAAAGAACTTGACTCCGAGACCCTCATTACCTCCCTGTCCCGACTGGCAGAGGTCGCCTCGATCTCCTGGTCGGATCTCGCCGCCGAGTACCCGTCCGGCCCCGAGGGCTTCCGCGCCGGTTGGGCGCAGTTCCGCGATTCGATGCCCCCTGCCGTCGGCCCGGGTCCCCGCCTGATCATGGTTGCGGGCGACATCGACCCCTCCGTGCGCCCCGCTCTGTCCGTGCTGGCGACCTCCGGCGTCGAGGTGCACCTCATGAACCTGCGCCAGATGTCCAACGGCCGCCTCTTCCTCGACGTGAACGCGGTTGGCCCGCGCCTCTACGGTCACGCCCCGCAGCTCCTCGCCTCCGCCACGGCCGCCCCCGAGATCACCGCCGCAACCGAACAGCCGGCTCCCTTCGAGGAAAGTGCGCCCGCAGAGTCCGCGATCCCCGCGCCTGCCGAGGAGGGCGCCGAGGCCTTGAACGAGGAGGACTCGGAGACCCCCACGACGCTCCCCACGCCGAAGGTCGCCCCGCACCTGCGCGAGGTCTTCACCTACCCGATCGACGAGGAGCCCCCGGCCCCCTGGAAGCCCGCAGCCGAAGAGTCCTCCACCGAAGACTTCTCCGACGAGCAGCCCGTTAGTGAAACCGACGAGCACGCCGAGCATACCGTCCACGGCGACGACTCCGAGGATGCCGAGGCCGAGCTGGCCGACGAGCTCCTCGATCACGAAGACAACGTCGCTGAGGCTCGGGAGCATGAGGCCGTGGAGGAGAACGCCGACGACGTGGCCGATGAGTCCGCCGTCGACGCTCACGATGACGCCGATGCGCCCGTCGACGAGTCTCACTCCGAGGAAACCCCTGAGCAGGCCGACGAACAGCAGGCCGACGATGCGTGCACGGATGACGCCCAGCAGGCCGATGAACAGCAGGCCGACGAGCAGCCGACCCCCGAGGAGGAAAAGCCTCGCTGGGAACGCCCCGCCCACATGAGCCGCCGCGCCACGCGCCGCGCTCGCGAGGAGTCGAGCGAACTCAACGATGGCGGTGCGACCGACGCGGCCACGGCCTCGTCCGTGGATCGCTCCGAAGAATCCCCCGAGGTCGCCCAGGCACGCGCGGAGGGCCTGCCGGTCCTCGGCCGCGACGAGGCCGGACTGCGCACCCTTGCGGAAATTCTCGGCCAGGACACGCCCCTCGTTGCCCGCAACGAGCTGGGCCTGCCCGCCGACCTGGTGCTCGCCGCGAGCGGCGCCATCTCGGGCGCTGGCCTGACCTACCCGTCGCTCGACACCCTGCTCACCGCGCGCGGCCTCGGCCATATCGACGCGTGGGGTCAGGTGCGCATCGGCGACCCCCTGGGCCCGACCCTGGCCGAAGCCCTCGACGAGATCAACCGCGAGATCGTGCGCGAGTACGCGCAGGCTCCGCGCGGACAGCACTCCGCTAAGCACTGACGCGACCGCGGCGGGCGTCCACACAACGCGACGCACACGCACGAAGAGAGGCCCGGGATCACGCGATCCCGGGCCTCCTCGCTACCTGAGGCTCAGTGCACGAAAGCGTCCAGCCAGCCGCGCATCGTCGCGTACACGGCCTCGCGCACGGGAGCGTCCGACAGGACCAGATCGTGCTTGCCGGGGAAACGGGCGATCGTCACCAGGTCCGAGAGGCCCAAGCTCCGCTGGGCGATAACCGTGGGATCCAGGACGGTGTCGGACGTGAAGACGCGCTCGCACCACTCCTCCTCGAAATAGGCCGACGTGGACACCATCGACAGGACCGGGCAGTCCAGGTGTACGCGCTTCTCGATGGTGTCGTGCCCGGCCATGATCGCCTCGAGCCACGAGGCGGGGACCGGGTAAGATTCGGGGCGCTTCCATTCCTGGATGATCGGCCAGCCGGCGACCGACGGGTCCTCTGTTGATAGCCCCTCCGGGATCGGAAGCTCTGAGGAGGCGCGCCCCGCGAGCGATCGGCCGTAGTGGCCGGTCCCGCCCGAGGGCACCTCCCACATGGGGTTGTGCGACGCGATGCGCCCGATTACGGGAGCCATCGCCCCGCGCCAGGCGGCCATCGACTGCATCTCCAGCCAGCCCGAGTTCAGGATGAGGCCAGCCAGGACGCCCGGGTGGCGGTGCGCCCACAGGGTCGCGATCAGGCCGCCCGTCGAGTGGCCCATGAGGACGATCGGCTCGTCTTCGCGCTCGGAACGGATGATCTCGATGGCCTCTCCGATCTCCTCGTCGTACGCGGATAGGTCGTCGGCGTAGCCGATCGTCTGGTGGGGGCGCAGGGAGCGCCCGTACTTGCGCATATCCAGCGCGTAGAACGCCGCGCCCGCGTCAACCAGCTGCTGCGCCATCTCGGTCTGGAAGAAGTAGTCGTTGCGCCCATGCAGGTACAGGACTGTCATGCGGGCGTCAGCGGGCGGGGTCGCGCGCACCAGTGTGGCCACGCAGGGCCCCTCCGCGTCGTCGAGGAGCTCGATCGTGCGCGACTCATACCCGTCGCCGAGGATGTCGGCGCGCCACTGAAGCCCGGGAGGGCCGTCCTCTCCCCACGGGGCCATGACGTCGCGCTCGGGGATTCCCTCGGGCGACGAGGCCGGGGTCTCCACCCTGGACAGGTCAGGCAGACCGCTCGTGTCCGGGATCGGCTCGGCTCCGGGCGTGGGATTGCTGGTAACGCTCATGGGGTCAGCATAACGCGCGAGGCCACCCCGGCCTCGTTGATGAGGAGGAGGAACCGGGGCGACCCCGCGGAGAAAGGGCGCCGATCAGGCGAAGGAGGACGCGCGCGAGGGGATGCGCTCGTTGAGGAACTCGTCGAGGAGGGCGGTCAGCTGGTCGTGCTCGATGAGGAATCCGTCGTGGCCGTGGTCGGAGTGGATCTCGCGGTAGAACGCGCCCGAGATGCCGGACGCCATCTGCCAGACCTGCTCGGGGAAGAAAAGTCGGTCAGAGTCGACCGCGACGACGAGGGTGCGCGCGGTCACCGCCTTGAGGGCCTCGGTGACGCCACCGCGGTCGCGGCCCACGTCGTGGGACAGCATCGTGCGGCACAGCGCCACGTAGGAGCCGGCGTCGAAACGGCGCACGATCTTCTCGCCGTGATAGTCCAGGTAGGATTCGACCGCCAGGCGTCCGCCGTGCAGCGGATCCTCGTCGTTCTGGGGGATGCGACCAAAGCGCTCGTCCAGCTCCGAGGGGGAGCGGTAGGTCGTGTGCGCGATCTGGCGGGCGAGCGCGAGCCCGGCGGTGGGGCCGGGGCCCGCGTAGTAGTCGCCGCCGCGCCACGCCGGGTCCAGCTCGATCGCGCGGATCTGCGTGTGTGTCCATGCCGCCTGGTCGGCGGTCGTCTGCGCGCCCGAGGCCACGACCACGAGGCGGCGCACGCGCTCCGGGTAGCTGACGGCCCACTCGATGGCGCGGTGTCCGCCCAGCGAGGTACCCACGACGATGCTCCACTCGTCGATGCCGAGCAGGTCGGCCAGGCGGGACTCGGCGTAGACCTGGTCGCGCGTGGAAATCACGGGGAATCGCGAGCCCCACGGTGCGCCGTCGGGAGCGGGGGACGCCGGGCCGGTGGAGCCCTGACAGCCGCCCAGAACGTTCGCGGCTACCACGAAGTAGCGGTCTGTGTCGATGATGCGCCCCGGCCCCACGATCTGCTCCCACCAGCCGGGGGTCGGCTGGCCGGGCGCTGCCTCGCCGCACACGTGCGCGTCGCCGGTGAGCGCGTGCAGGATGAGGACCGCGTTGGACGAGGCCTCGTCCAGCTCGCCCCACGTCTCGTAGGCGAGCGTCACGGAGGGCAGGATCTCGCCGTTCTCCAGGCGCTGAGCACCCAGGTTCGCGAACTTGCGGAAGGCGACCGGGTCGCCCTCACGCCACGCGCCAGACGTGGGTGCGGGGGGCAGGTTGTGACGGCTCATGATGTCCTTCTTTCGCAGGGGCGCTTCGCTGTCGCGGGAGACGGGGGAGGGGCTATCGGCGGCCTCGGAGCCTCAGGAGTGTGTATCGCCGAGGCCGCCGACGGGTCTGTTAGGCCGTGGCCGCGCGGGCCGCGGCGAAGCCGAGCTCCAGGTCGGCGAGGATGTCCTTGATGTTCTCCAGGCCGATCGACAGGCGCACGGTGCCGGGCGCGACGCCGGCCTTGACCAGCTCCTCCTCGGTCAGCTGCGAGTGCGTCGTCGACGCCGGGTGGATGACGAGGGACTTCGCGTCGCCGATGTTGGCGACCACCGGCAGGAGCTGCACGCCGTCTGCGAAGGCCCGGCCGGCCTCGTACCCGCCCTTGATGACGAAGGAGAGCAGGCCGCCCGTGCCCAGCGGCGCGTACTTCTTGCCCAGCTCGTAGTAGGGGGAGGATTCCAGGCCCGCGTAGTTGACGGACTCGACGTCCGGGTGGGCCTCGAGGAAGCGGGCGACCGCCAGCGCGTTGGAGACGTGGCGCTCGATGCGCAGGGACAGCGTCTCGATGCCCTGCGAAATGAGGAACGCGTTGAAGGGGGAGGTGACGGCGCCCAGGTCGCGGTTGATGAGCGTCTGGATGCGCAGCAGGAACGCCAGGTTCGCGCCCAGCGCGCCGCCCACGCCCAGGTCACGGGCGTAGACGAGGCCGTGGTAGGACTCGTCCGGCGTGTTGTAGAGGGGGAAGCGTTCGGGCTGGGAGGCGAAGTCGAAGTTGCCTGAGTCGACGATCGCGCCCGCGATCGTGGTGCCGTGACCGCCCAGGTACTTGGTGGCCGAGTGGACGACGATGTCGGCGCCCCACTCGATCGGGCGCACCAGGTAGGGGGTGGCGACCGTGTTGTCGACGATGAGGGGCACGCCGACCTCGTGGGCGACCGTTGCGATCGGCTCGATGTCGAAGATGTCGCCCTGTGGGTTGGGGATGGTCTCGCCGTAGAAGGCGACCGTCTTGTCGTCGGCGAGCGCGCGCCAGGCCTCGGGGTCGAGGGGGTCCGCGACGAAGCGGGTCTCGACGCCCAGTCGTCCGAGCGTGTTCTTCAGCAGGGTGACGGTGCCGCCGTAGAGGGAGGGGGAGGCGACCACGTTGTTGCCGGCGACGGCCAGGGCGAGGATCGACAGGGCGGTCGCGGATTGGCCGGAGGAGACGAGGAGGCCACCGACGCCGCCCTCAAGGGCGGCGATGCGTGCGGCGACGCCGTCGGTCGTCGGGTTGGTCAGGCGCGTGTAGATCGGGCCCAGGTCGGTCAGGGCGAAGCGGGCGGCCGCCTGCTCGGCCGACTCGAAGACGTAGGAGGAGGTCTGGTAGATGGGCAGTGCGGTCGCGCCGGTGGCGGGGTCGAGGTTGTATCCGGCGTGAATCTGCTTGGTTTCGAAGGACCAGTCGTTGGCGGTCATTGTGCGGCTCCTTAGGAGAGGGGTGGTTCGTCTCTGATTCCCCTCCGGCGGGCCGCAGATGCGGTGAAGTGAATATGCGTCGAGGCGCGTCCCGCTGTCGGGGGACTGCGCGGCAGTCGCTTGTGCTGACGCGCAGTCAGCGGCACATTCGACGGTTCATGCCTTCAATTGTTTGTCATTGACGAGGACTGGGCGCGATGGTCCCGGATGGTGGACTTTTGTGACAGGTGGGGGCGTGACGTCGGGCTGTGTGAGAAGGCTCACAGTGGTGGTTGAAAATGTTATGAAAGCGCAGGTGTTTGCGCGGTAATCATGGTGTTGGTGTTGCGAATCTTGCGATTGTTGCATGTGTGAAAGTTGAGTTTTATGGTGTGTTTGTTGCCAAGCGTGACGAAAGTGGATAGGCTCTTTCCCAGTACGCGCGCTCCGGCGCACCCAATTGGACGAGATGAGATAACGATGAGACGACGCGGAACCATCCGCATGGGCCTGACGACTATCGCCGCCTGCGCCCTCCTCGTGCTGCCCCAGATGGCGCAAGCCGCCCCCTCTGAGGAAGAGATCGCTGCCGCCCAGGCTGCCGAAGAGGCCGCGAAGATGAGCGTCGCCCAGATCGAGGTCAAGCTCGCCGAAGTCAACGCCAGCGCCGCAACCGCGATGCAGAACGCACAGATGGCGGGCGAAGACCTCAACGAAGCGACCATTGCGCTGCAAGAGGCGACCGCAACCGCCAACCAGGCGTCGGCTGACGCAGACGCCGCCGAGGCCGCCTTCCAGGAGGGCAAGCAGCAGATCGCCTCCGTCGCGCAGGCTGCCTACCGTAACGGTGGTGGCACGCTCGACGCGCTCGCCCCCTACCTCGACTCCGACGGACTGCGCAGCGTCGAGACCAAGCAGGCTGGCATCAGCTCCTTCTCCTCCTCCGCCGAGGCGAAGATGCAGAACGTTGCTGCGCTCGAGCAGGTCGCCAAGGTGACGCGCGACGCCGCGAACACGGCGCTCGCAAACCAGAAGGCCGCCACGGACGAGGTGCAGAAGCGCACCGACGCAGCCAACCAGGCCGCGACCGCCGCCCAGAACGAGGCCGCGATCGTCGCCGCTCAGCGTGGCGCCTACGTGCAGGAACTCGCCACCAAGCAGAACACGACCGTCGAGCTCATCAACCAGCGTGAGGCCGCCCTCGAAGCCGAGCGTCAGGAAGCCGCGCGCATCGCCGCCGAGCAGGCAGCCGCCGCTGCTGAAGCCCAGCGTCAGGCCGAGGCTGCAGCCGCCGCCGAGCGTGCTGCCGCTGCCGCCGCCCAGGCCTCGTCCTCCTATGACGATGACGATGATGACGACTACTCGTACTCCGCGCCGTCTTACTCTGCGCCTTCCTACTCCTACGAGGAGCCCTCGTACTCGGCGCCCTCCTACTCGGGTGGCGGTGCCGACACGGCAATCGCGACTGCGAAGAGCTACCTCGGCGTGCCCTACGTGTGGGGCGGCGAATCCTACGGCGGCGTGGACTGCTCCGGCCTGACCATGCTTGCCTGGGAGAGCGCCGGCGTCGACCTGCCGCACCTGTCTCGCGCGCAGTACAGCTACGGCACGCACGTGCCGATCGGCTCCATGGAGGCAGGCGACCTGATCTTCTGGTCCTCCAACGGCACACAGTCCGGCATCTACCACGTCGCCATCTACCTGGGCGGCGGCCAGATGATCGAGGCTCCCACCTTCGGCGTGCCCGTGCGTATCACCGGCGTGTACAGCTGGGGCTCGATCATGCCCTACGCCGTGAGGCTCTGAGCCGCATCGTTGCTTGGCGATCCGGGGCCGCGCAGACTGTGTGTCTGCGCGGCCCCGGCCTCGTGCCTGGCGATGAATGAGGGCAGTTGGGCCCACCTGCTGGCAGTGTTAACCCGTTCATACGCACGTTAACCCCTTGACCTGCGCTTGGGCGACGTCGCCTGCGTGCATATCATCGGGTTTACGTGCGGGTTGTGCGGCCTGCGTGCATATCATCGGGTTTACGTGCGCATTGATGGGTCGAGGTGGCCACCGATGGTGAGGCGCGGCCCCTGCTTTTCTGCGTGTTTGCATGCTCGTGCGTGGCTCTGGGCTGTGCCATGTGGCTAACATGAACGCCATGAGTGCCCCAGACGCCGACAGCCACACCCGGCTGAGTAGCGCCAACCCCGCCGACCCGCAGGTCGTTAAGCCGCTGCCCGGGTACGTGTACACCCTGTTCCTCTTGTTCTGCGTGGTGCCTCCCGCGTGTGCTTTCATTGGTTTCCTCGCTAGGGATCACTGGGGGCAGTGGGCGTTCCATTTGAGCCAAGCGAGAGTGATCGTCGCGGCCATCGCCGTCCTCGCGTTCCTCCCCATTGTCTGGTCCGCGTTCAGCCGCTTCATCGTCGACCTTGTCCGCAGGATCAAGCCGTTGACCAGCGGCAAGCACGCGACGGAAGCCCACCCGGCACCATGTTCTTAGGGGTCGTGGCCTCGTTCGTGGTGCTCGGACTGGTTGGCCTGACCTCGTGGGACCTCGACGAGCAAGCTGCCCTCGACTGGCGCGACGGCCCCGTTACCCGCGAGGGTGTCACGTGCACCGCCATGAATCCCGAGGCGGGCGACGATGGGACCTTCGTGCACATCGAACTCACCGAGGAAGGCGGGGGCGTGCGGGCCTACGACCTGCTCGAATACGAGCTTGAACGCCACGCCGAGAAGGGCACGCCCCTGTATGCCACGATTATCGAGGCCTGCCAGGCCCCCGGCACTCAGATCGGAATTTCTCTCTACGACCGCACGGGTATCATCGTCGACGCCTGGAAGAACTAGCGCGCAAAGCGGGGTTATAGGACACTACGTGTTGCTGTCTGGCGCTGGTTGTTGCTTGTTTGCTTGTGTGGCCCCACGGGTGCTGGGGGCGCCGCAGGGCCCGGCCGCCCGCGAGGCTAGGCGGCCTCACGTCGTTCGGCCCCGCGCCTCGAAGCCCGCCCTTGCCCTCCGGACCCTCCGGCGCCCTCCATGCCGGTGGAGGTGGGGGGTTTGCACTACATGAAGCCCTCTGGAGGCGTGTCGCCGGTGTGTCGGAGCCTCATGTAGTGCAATTCCCCCCGATTGACGGCAGTGAGGCCCCGACGTGAGATGGTGTGGTGCCCAAAGTGCAGACCACCTCGGCGAAAACCGGTGACAACAGGCTGCTGTGGGCGTGGTGGTCTGCGTTTTGGGCACAACGGCGCCTGGCATGGTGTGTTGTTCGCACGCGAACCACTGAACATGCGTGTTAACCCGTTGATGCGCACGTAAACCCCTAGATGTGCGCCTGGGCGGCGTTGCCCACGTGCATGTCATCGGGTTAACGTGCGCGCGAAAGGGCCCGCCGGCGCTGCGGCCTGGCCCTGTCGGCCAGGTGGCCCGGTGGTTTGAAACCATCGTCGCCTTTGCTTGTTGGTGTCTGTATGGGATTGAAACCGGCATCGCCTTTGCGGGTGGGAAATGGGCGTTTTTGGTGTGTTTTTCGGGTGCAGAGGTGATGGCAGTTTCAATGGTCCCTTGTTGGGGGTGTGCAGTGGTGTTGTTGGTTTCAACGTCGCCGTGTTTCTGACTCCTGTGCGCGATATTTTCGCCCTGCATCGCCCGCTCCTGCAGCGGTGCGCGAAAAAGTTCGCCCTGCGGCACTGTGGTCATCGTGTAAGCGCGAAAAAGTTCGCCCAGCACACGAAAGATGGCCCAAAATGGGTGTTTTATGCCGCGTTGGGCGAACTTCTTCGCGGAAATGCGGCTGGAGGGGCCGCGCTGGGCGAGTTTTTCGCGGACCAGCAGTCGTGGGGTCCCGCCGGGCGAGTTTGTTGTGCCGTGTGCCTGGCAGCCGGGCCCTTCTGCTGGCACCCTTAACCCTTCAATGCGCAGCTAAACCCTATTGGTGGCATGGTGGGCAGCCCGCCCAGGCCACCACCTATCGGGTTAACGTGCGAATTAAAGGGGCCGCGCAGCCCCAAGTCCGCGCGGCCCCTTCGAAAGCTATGAGCTCAGTGCTCGCCCTCGTGCTCCTTCAGGCGCTCGTAGGAGCGGCGAATCTCGGCCTCGGCCTCTTCACGACCCACCCAGTGGGCGCCCTCGACGCTCTTGCCGGGCTCGAGGTCCTTGTAGACCTCGAAGAAGTGCTGGATTTCCAGGCGGTGGAATTCCGACACGTCGTCGATCTCGGTACGCCAGGAGGCGCGCTGGTCCGAGGCGGGAACGCACAGGACCTTGTCGTCGCCGCCCTTCTCGTCGCGCATGCGGAACATGCCGAGCGCGCGGCAGCGGATCACGCAGCCGGGGAAGGTGGGCTCTTCGAGGAGCACCAGGGCGTCCAGCGGGTCGCCGTCCTCGCCTAGGGTGTCGTCGATGAAGCCGTAGTCATCAGGGTAACGAGTGGACGTGAAGAGCATGCGGTCCAGGCGGATGCGGCCCGTCACGTGGTCGATCTCGTACTTGTTTCGGTTCCCCTTGGGGATCTCGATGGTCACGTCAAACTCCATGGCCGCGCCTTCCTCATTAGCCCCGAAACTCGGGGGTCCGGTTGGTTGTGTCGGCGCATGGACGGGTACTGTAGGTACCGAAGTAACCACGAAGGGAAATCCATGCATCGCACGTCTATGGGGGCCATTGTAAGCGCTAGCGCCGCACTCGTGGCGACGGCGGCGCTGGTTGGTGCTGGTTGTTCGACGCAAACGGCTACTCCGGCGGACGCTCCCACGGCCTCGACGCTTGAACCCGCAACGATTTCCGGTGATGCGAAGGGCGCGAAGCTGCCGGTTTCCGCCGAGGACGTCCAGGCGCTGTGGGCGCCGGTCGCGGCAGCTGCGGCTGAGGGCGGCTACACGGCGTGGGGCACGGTCGTGGACGCCGAGACTGGTGAGGTCCTCCTGGATGCGGCCGCCGCCACCCCTCACACGCCCGCCTCGACGACGAAGACCCTCGCGGCCTTCTCCGCGCTGCACCACCTGGATCCGACGGCGACGCTGACGACCAGCGCGCTCCTCGGCGCTGACAACCAGACCCTCTACCTGGATTCGGAGGGCGATCTGCTCCTGGGAATTGGCACCTCCGACGAGGTTGAGGTCTCGGGCCGCGCGGGCCTGCAGACTCTCGCGAAGGATACGGCCGCGGCCCTGGCGCAGAGCGGCATCACCTCCGTGACCCTGAATTGGCGCGGTACTCTCTTCGAGGGCGCCTCGCATCTGTCCTCCTGGGACGCACAGGAAGTCGGCTCCTACGAGGGCCACGTCGGCCCCATGGCGATCGACGCCGGACGCACCTACGAGGGCGCCAACGCTTTCTACTCGGACGCGCCGGGACGCGTCGCCGAGGTCTTCTCGCAGGCCCTCAGCGCGGAGGGGATCTCCGCGACCCTCGGCGAGGCCGGGGATCCGCCCGCGGGAGCGGGAGCGGTGGCCCAGGTGAGCTCGGCGACGATGGGGGAGCAGCTGCGCTGGATGCTCGCCCACTCGGATAACACCCTCGCCGACCAGTACTGCCGTTTCGCCGCGCGCGCTGCGGGAGCCCCCTCGACCTATGACGGCGCCACCGAGACGGTGCGCAAGACCCTGACCGAGGCCGGTGTGCCCACGGAGGGCCTGACCCTCGAGGACTGCTCGGGTCTGTCCAGCAACGACAAGATCAGCGCGCACACCCTCGTCGGCGTCCTCAAGGCCTCATACGAGGGCGCGGGTACCGAGGCGAACACGATGCGCCTCCTGCCGTGGGCGGGCCTGGTAGGCACCCTCTCGAAGCGCATGACCGAGGAACCCGCGGCCGGAAACGTGCAGGCGAAGACGGGCGCCCTCCAGGAGGTCACCTCCCTGTCCGGGTCCGTCATGACGAAGAGCGGGCGCGTCCTCCTCGTGTCGATCGGTCACGACAACGTCACCGAGGGAGCCTACGCCACGCGCGGCCACCTCGACGCCTTCGAGGAGGGCCTCGCCGGGCTAGACTGAGGCCATGGATATGCCGTTCGGCCCGCGCAACGTCGCGGGAGTTCTCGCTTCGTTGTCGTACGCGGGGCCCTCGGCCTCTCGCGTGGGCGCCTCCGCCGTCGTTGCGCGCCTGCGCCGCTCGGTCGCCTGGTCGGACCGCCGGCTCGCCGAGCTGTCCACCCTGCCCGAGGCCTCCGAGAAGGTGGCCGGCTCCCCGACCCTCGTCGTCGACCGCCGCGGCCTGATTCGTTCGGTCGGCTCGCTCCTGGAGAGCTTCGAGGACACGCGCACGCCCAAGGTCCTGGCCGCCGAGGCCGTCATCCTGCGCGCCCTGGCCAAGGACGCGACGGGCATCTGGGACGTGCGCTCCGGCCGCCGGATCCTCGTGGCCCCCAACGTGCTCGCCGACGCGCAGCGCTACGCCCTGGACCAGACGGACTGGTGCCGATGGGTCTCCCTGTGCACGGGACTGCGCGGCGTCCACCTCACCCACGCCCCCCACCTCGTCCCCTACATCGCCGACCTGATGCGCTCGCTGCCCGAACGCAGCGACGAACTCGTGCGCATCGTCCTGCTCCTGGACGCCCTGCCCACCGCGGAGATGGAGGTCCTCACGCCCCGCGACCTGCCCTCGATCCAGTGGCTGCGCACCCACCGCGCGCACGCCGGGGGTGTCGGCCTGGTGCGCGCGTGTGCGGCGGCTGGAATGCCCCTGGCCGGGGTCGAGGCCCTGCAGGCGCAGACCGAAGGATTTGCGCGCACCGTCGTGCGCGAGGGCGTGATCGCGCAGCTTCTGTCCAGCGTCGAGGCCCTGCCGAGCGCCCGCGAGTACGCGGAGCCGGCAGCGTGGCTGGCGCGTGTGCGCTGACGCCTCCCGCCTCGTGGGCGCAAACCCGCGCGGCTCCCTGCGCGCCTGTTCCCTGGCGGTGCGGGCTTCTCTGACCTCCTTCATCGACGAGGCCGGGGCCCCTCCCGCTCTCGTCGTCGGCCTGTCGGGCGGCGCGGATTCGCTGGCGCTGGCGTTGACGACGATCGACGTGGCCGCGCGCGCGGGAATCCCGGTTGTGACGGTGACCGTCGATCATGGGCTGCGCGCGGGCAGCGGCGAGGAGGCTCGCCGCGTCGCTCATCGAGCGGAATCCCTGGGGGCGCGTGCCGTTGTTGAGACCGTGTCGGTGGAGGGCCCGGGAGGGCCCGAAGGCTCAGCCCGCGATGCCCGCCGAGCCGCTCTGCGAGCGGTCGCCCAGCGTGAGGGTGCCCCGATCCTCCTCGGCCACACGATGGACGACCAGGCTGAGACGGTCCTTCTGCGACTCGCGCGCGGCTCCGGCCCCTCGTCCCTGCGGGCCATCGCCCCCGTCTCGCGCGACGATGATGGGGTGACGTGGCTGCGCCCCCTCCTCGGGCTGCGGCGAACGGACACGGAGCAGGCGTGTGCCCAGGCGGGCCTCACCCCGATTCAGGACCCGACCAACGACATCGACGGGCCGTGGCGGGCCGCCGACGGCAGTCCCCTGCGCCGCTCGGCCCTGCGCCACCGGGCGATCCCCGCCCTGGCCTCGGCCCTGCGCATGGCCGCCGACGACGGCCTCGTC
>ERZ772921.420-NODE-420-length-26215-cov-3.110054_pt1 | contig 26215 bp, 22 predicted proteins | sample MGYA00512117_ERZ772921 | MGnify/ENA primary metagenome ERZ772921 (study PRJEB29015, sample SAMEA2737944) | human oral metagenome | biome: human oral; feature: human-associated habitat; material: dental | place: China | collected 2150 ...
AAGGCATGGAACTCCGTTTTCTACCGACATACGCGGATTTGGAAGCCGTCCCGCATTCCTTTAGTAGTTTTATTGATTGGCAAAATAAATATTCCTATTTCAGCTCTCCATAACCGATAAGCCCATCGTAATTTTTTCCAAAAGGAGTGTAATACAAGAAAGCCTGATATTGGTTTTGTGTCTGCCAGAAATTCCCATTGATTTCACCAAAATTTAGTTTTCCATTTCGGTCTTTTGTTGCAAGGATATAGTTGTAAAATCCCTGTTTTAGGAATATTTTAGCGAAATATTTTTGGCTTTTTGGGTCGTAGTGCATTTTGCTTTCTTCATTAGCCTGATAGTCATTAAACTGCCCTAAAACATAGATGTCTTTTTCCTCCAAAGGATGGCTGTCCAGAGAAAACACCACCCAAGAGTAGTCGCCCTCGTAATCGGCATTTCTTTCTTGTCCCATGTTATTGCTACGGAAGTAGAAAGCGCCATTGACATCTGGCTGATACTGGTAGCTGAGCGGAGAAGTCCAAACGGGAAAAAGATAAGTATAATTTATTCCATCCACATTCTCATAGCCGGACACCATGTCCATAGGGACATTCAGTATTTTATTATCAAAATAGAAAAACTCGTTATTCCCTTGAAAAACAAGGCTTAACTGCTGAAACATCAGCTGGTTTCCGAAGAGGACAGAGGAAGGTTTTAGGTTAAAAAATCCATCATTAAAATTATTATTTTGGATAATATTTAGGCTGATAGAATTGATATTTCGGCTGGTTTCTGGGTCGGTAAGGGTGGCTTTGACTTCTACTCTTTGGTTGAGGTTTGGAGTTTTTGCTGCAGTGTATCGGCTCACATTGATACCGATTCCTGCTCCGTTTTCTGCCACCGAAAATCTCTTCGTGAAAAGTGGTTTTTTCGGTGAATCTTTATAAACTATAAGTTCAAAATTTCCCGAAATTTTAGGCTGAATGTCCTTGTTAGGAAAGGTCAGAGAGTAGTGCGTGTAGGCTTGGTGGGTGTTGAAAGAATATTTAAAATTATCAATCAATCCGCTCAGTTTTCCAGTCGCAAATTCTGTGAAAAACAAGCCGTCATCTTTCCAGTTTCTGTCAAGATGTTTTATCGTATAGCGATAAATCTGGCTGCCATTGTCCAAGTCATCAAAACGAAGGACAAGCTGCTCTCCGAACCTTATGACAGGCGTTTCGTCATTGGTCTGTGGGTTAAATAGCTGAATGCTTTTAATATTCTGCCCAATGGCAAAAACGCCCAAAAACAAGAACAATAGTCTAAACATTAGGCATTTTTTATAACGGTTAATCTCGCTTTAGTGTGATAATTTCCTTGTTTAAAGAAACGAGTGAAAAAGTCCAGTTCTTCTTTTGTATAATTGTTTTTCTTGAAGAAAGAAATCTTTTTCTCGCTCACTTCTATACTGTAGTCCAGAATTTCTTTGGAGTAGAAATTCGCCAAGAAGATTTGGTAAAAATCTTGGTCTATTCTGTCTTTATTCAAGAATTTATTTTGTTTAATACAAAAAGCGTTTTCTATGTTAGAATAAACCTCAAAACCAGAATTGATATTATGGAAAACTACCATCACAGTGTCTGGTTTTTCCTCTTCTTTGGCTGCTTTTGGTTTGTATTTTTTCACGGCTTTTTCTTTTTCCTCTGCGGATAGACCAGCAGTTTCTGTGAAGAAATCAAAATATCCGTTCATAAAGTCATCCACCTCATCTTTTTTAAGGAATACGATAGGAACGCCCTTGTTGTAGATAAGGAATGCTTCGTGGTGTTCTTTTAGGTTTTCGCGGATAAGGGCTTGGTCTTCCATGAAACTTAGTGATTCTTTAGAATGGATGTTTTGTTTTTCTTTTTCTATGAACTCCTCATTGTAGTCGCTCATGATGGAAACTCCTGAGAACCACCATTCTTTATGCCATTCTACGATGCCCATGAAGATGATGCTTTTTTCCTTTAAATCTTTGTGTTTAGGGAAAGAAGATTTTAGAAGTTTGAATTTCTTATCGGTAGCGATGTGTTTTATTTTAAGGTGTTTTTCATCTTCGCCAAGGAAAAGGAAACTTCCCTGAACTCTCGGAGACATTTTTTCTAAATCTTTCGCTACGGGATGTTTTTTACCCAAAATCAGAATTGCCCATTCCTTCGCAGAAAGCGCAAGGAGAGAGGTGCATGCCTCATGGATGAATCTGTCTCTGTTGTCATCCAGAGTAGCTTCTACTCTTCGTCCTGCTTCCATGATTTCTGACTCTTGTCTCAGTAGAGCGAAGCCTGTATCTGGGAAGAATAGATAGGTTTTAGTTAAGATATTATTGAGAAGTCTTCTTACTTCGTAGTAGTCTTGGGTAGGCTCTATTTGGTAAGTTTCTCTCAGTAAATCGTTTTCTGGAGCGTATTCGTATTCTGTTTCCAAGATACCCACCAGCCCTTCAGAAATACTTTGTATAAAAGGATCGTGAGGATTGAGCAGGATATTTTTGTTCACGGCATTGATGAAATACCAAACCAAAAATTTCACATCTTGGATATTAACCTCGCCTTCTACATAGTTTTTGTCAGTTTCGTAGAATGGAAGCGGTTTTCCGTAAAGTTCTTTATGTTTTTTGATGAAAGAATTCCATACTTCAGACCCAGAAATGATGTCTTCTAAATAAGAAGTCAGAAACATACAAAATAAAGAAATCCCTTCTTCTCTTATGAAATTCTGCAAAGGAATATGAAATTCTTTTTCGTAGATTTTATCATTGATTTCATTGCTTATTCCTAAAAAATAAAGGTCGGATTTAGCGGTTTTGTTATAAGGTTTTATTTCTTGCCAGTCTTCTAATAAAATTCTTTTCTGTGCTGCCATCTTTCTTCTTTTTTTGTTTCCACAAAGATAATAAAATATCTCCACCTAAATATCTGAAAAATATCATACTTTCTAATGGGAGCTGAGTAAAATTCATAATGGATTTTTGCAGTAAAATATTGAGGAAAAAACTATCTTTACACGGAATAAATAGAATTTTCTCTAAAACAATGGACACCTCTGAAAATAAGATAATCCACATCGATATGGATGCTTTTTTTGCTTCCGTAGAGCAGCTGGACTGTCCTGATCTTAGAGGAAAACCCATTGTAGTGGGCGGTGCAGGAAATAGAGGCGTGGTAGCGGCAGCAAGCTACGAAGCAAGGAAGTATGGCGTTCGTAGTGCGATGAGCGGTGCGAAAGCAAGGAAACTCTGCCCAGACCTTATCTTTGTTTCGCCTCGTTTTGAGCGGTATAAGGAAATTTCTCTGCAAATCCGCGAAATCTTCTATGAATACACTGATTTGGTAGAGCCGCTTTCCCTCGATGAGGCGTATCTGGATGTGACTTTTAACAAGAAAAATAATCCCTCTGCTACGAACATCGCCAAGGAAATTCGGAAAAAAATCTTTGAAAAAACAGGACTAACCGCCTCGGCAGGCGTGTCGGCCAATAAATTCATCGCTAAAATAGCCAGCGACTATAAGAAACCCAACGGACAGACCACCATAAAACCCAATAAAATCATTCCATTTTTGGACAGTCTTGACATCAGAAAGTTTTACGGAATCGGCAAGGTAACTGCCGAAAAGATGTATGCTCTCGGCATTTTTACAGGAAAAGATTTGAGGGAAAAATCACTGCCGTTTCTGCAAAACCATTTTGGGAACAGCGGGCTTTATTACTACGAAATTGCCCGAGGAATCCACAGAAGTCCCGTGAATCCTGTCCGAATTGCTAAATCCATAGGAGTGGAGCGGACTTTCGAGCATGATGAACAATACCAGACGCACCTGCTGACACCTTTGGAAACGCTTTCCAAAGAGCTGGAACAAAGGCTCAAAAAACGAAATCTCTCAGGGCGAACCATTACTTTGAAAATAAAATACAGCGACTTTACTACGCAGACACGGAGCAAAACTTTAGCAAAATTTGTTTCAGACCAAAGTATGCTTTTTCGTATCGGCGAAGAACTTTTGTTTCAGGAAAACTTGAAAAATTCGGTAAGATTATTAGGGCTTTCCGTGTCTAACCTCAATGTTTGGGAAAAACAAAACCAGCCAAAATATATTCAGCTTCAGTTTGAGTTTCCGCCTCACGAGAGAAAAACCTAATAATTATTAAAAATCAAATTTAAATCCTAACACCGAAGAAACTTCCGGCCAAATCACTTACTCCCATGGCAATAGTTCCCCAAAAAGTAATACGGAGAATGGCTTTCAGTGGGTTAGAGCCTCCTGTTTTAGCGGCAATTCCGCCCAAGAACGCAAGGAAAAGAATAGCAGAGCCGTAGAGATAATATTCTAAATGGTCAAATGGAGCAATGAAAACCACCAGCAGAGGCAGCATACCACCGAAGAGAAACGCTCCGCCAGATGCCAGAGCAGCCTGAAAAGGTTTTGCTTGGCTGATATCAGTGATACCCAGCTCGTCCCGTACATGTGCCGCCAGAGCATCATGCTCGGTTAGTTCCTTTGCTACCTGCATCGCAGTCTCTGGTTTTAGCCCTCGCAGTTCGTAGATATGCGCAAGCATTTGTAGTTCTTCTTCGGGCGTGTCTTTCAGCTCTTGTCTTTCCCTCTCGATGTCCGCATGTTCTATATCCGTCTGTGAACTTACCGAAACATATTCTCCTGCCGCCATGGACAAAGCTCCTGCGATAATTCCTGCCGTTGTTGCTAAAATAACAGACTCTGGCGTGGAACTCGCTGCGGCAACTCCTATGGCAAGGCTCGCCGTGGATAGTATACCGTCATTAGCGCCTAATACTGCGGCACGAAGCCAGTTACTACGATGAATATAGTGTTTATCAAGGTAATCATCAAGGGTTTTCATTGAAATTTTTATTTAAAAACTGAAGACTAAATGCAAAGATAGTTTACTTTTGTGTAAATCTTATTTTATCATCAAGAAAAATTTTCAAGAATTTTTCTTTTTGTTTGCTACCCTTGCGGTGCGGAGGCGTATTATAGAGATTCGATCCTGAGGATCAAGTGTTTTTTTCAAAAAAATGTTTGATAGGTTAGAAAAAATACAATTTGCTTATTTGATCTGCAAAAACGCCTCAGAAAATGACCGCACTTTCTGCCAATCTGTATATTCGATCTCTTTTGTCGGATCTGTTTCTCCGCCAGTGATGCGCATAATCAATTGGATCATAATGCGATCGAAAAACTTATAGCGCGGATAAAGCAGCGCGCCGGCAAACACTGCCGATATCGTCGGTTTCCAAGTAATACGTTGCAAAAATTTGCGTACATAAACATTAGTTTCCGGTGTGGATTTTTCAGGTTTCCGAGCCGTTAAATTGACGCCGAAAAATGCCGTCGTCTTCTGATTTAAAAGTGCGGTGTGTTTTTCTAACATTTTATACAGCTGTTTATTGAAATGCCCGTAGCGTATCGAGGCACCAATCATAATACGATCATAGGCTTGAAGATCGAATTCATCATGAATTGACTTAACCTCCACGTTTTCTTTAATCACATTTGCAATAAAACTGGCTATTTTTTGGGTTTGTCCATCATGTGTGGAATAGAGAATGAGCGTTTTCATTAAGATTTCCAAAATGTCGGTGTAAATAGAACTAAAAGTGAGAAGATTTCTAAACGTCCGCACACCATCGCTAACGTGAGAACCCATTTGGCGCTGTCGGGAATATCAACAAAATTACTGCTGACCGAACCCAGTGCCGGTCCAAGATTATTTAAGCAAGCAATGACAGCATTGAATGCGTCAAACGTCTCAACGCCACAGCTAATCACGCCAAGTAAACAAATGACAAAGACCAATAAATAAGCAGAAAAAAATGCCCAAATACTTTGAATCACCCTTTCATCTAATACGCGTTTACCTAATTTTATCGGATAGACTAAATTCGGATGAATTAAGCGATTAAGCTCTCGTTTACCTTGCAAATAAAGTACAAGTACGCGCACGACTTTCAATCCGCCACCAGTCGATCCTGCACAACCGCCGATAAAAGAGGCGAATAATAATAAGATCGGAAGAAATAATGGCCATTGATCAAAACTTGAGGTGGTATAGCCTGCGGTTGTCGAAATGGAAACCGATTGGAATGCCGATTGTTCAAGATTTTGTAGCCAATCATCATTAAAACGATGATGCCCAAGCAACATCACAAAACATACCGCAATAAGCACCAATTGAATAAAAATAAAAAAGCGAAATTCCGGATCACGAAAATAGCTCGACAGGATATTGCCTTTGCCAATTTGAGAAAAAGCGTTGAAATGCAAGGCATAGTTACAGGCTGAAATGAGTAAAAATGCAATGGTAATCAGATTAACGGCAGAACTATTAAAATACGCGATACTGCTATCATGCGTAGAAAAGCCGCCAATAGAAACGGTTGAGAAACTGTGGCTAATTGCATCAAATGGCGACATTCCGGCTAACCAATAAGCCATTGCGCACAGTGTCGTTAATGAAGCATAAATAAACCATAATGTTTTCGCTGTTTCAGTAATTCTCGGACGCATTTTATTTTCTTTGACCGGCCCGGAAATTTCCGCACGATATAGCGACATTCCCCCGATGCCAAGTAACGGAATAATGGCGACCGCCAGCACAATAATTCCCATGCCACCTAACCATTGCAAAAACTGACGATAAAATAAAATGGCTTTAGGCAACTTGTCTAAGCCAATAATATTGGTTGCGCCTGTCGTGGTTAATCCGGAAAAAGATTCAAAAAATGCAGAGGCAATCGTCAAATCGGGATCTTCAAATAAAATAAATGGAATCGCCCCCAAACTTCCCATTACCACCCAAAAGGCCACAACAATTAAAAACCCCTCACGTGATCGTAGTTCTTCTTTGTGATGATGGCACGCCCACCACAAAATGGCGCCGGCGATAGCGCTAATCACAAAAGATTGAATAAAGGCTTTACCGCCACCGTCTCCGTAAAGCAGGGCGACAAATGCCGGCAATAACATTGTGCCTGAAAAGCACATCACAAGAATGCCGACAATCCGTAAAATAGATAAAAAATGCACTAAAAACTCTCTTACTCACTCTGTTCCAAAGATAATCTACCGGCAGATTTTTCGGTCAATTCCCGTTCAAATGCCTGCAATTTATCTAAGCGAATCCCTAACATTACTGTAACTTCAACCTGAAAATCTTGCTCGATAACCGCCGCATCATATTTTTCGCACAATGCTTGTAGCCACTGAATTTGGCTATAATCACACCGCACTTGATAGCGCAAATAGTCCACTTTGGTCGTAACGTCTAACCGCTTTAACGCCTGTTGAACACCGCCGCCATAAGCCCGGACCAAGCCACCGGTCCCCAGCAAAATGCCACCATAATACCGAACCGTCACTGCGCAAATTTCACCTAACCCGCTTCCTTGTAAAGCCGCCAACATCGGTTTTCCTGCCGTTCCTGCCGGTTCGCCGTCATCCGAAAAGCCGAGCTGTTGTGAATCATTGGGCTTGCCCGCCACCGTTGCCCAACACCAATGCCGGGCATTCGGGTGTAATGCCTTGATTTCATGCCAAAAGGCTTTCGCCTCAGCCAAGCCTTCCGTGTGGCGCAAATAGGTAATAAAACGGCTTTTTTTAATTTCTTCGGTAAAATCCACCGCACTTTTAGGAATGCTATATTCAATCATGCCATTAAGGAATTTTGCTGATTTTATACTGTGTTTTATTGTATTATAACCTGCAATTTTTTATAACAAATAGCCAAAATGAAGAACATTACAATCACCCAAACACTGGATACTATCGGGCTGCGATGCCCTGAACCGGTCATGTTAATCCGCAAGCATATTCGCCATTTAGAAAACGGTGATGTGCTTTTAATGTTAGCCGATGATCCGGCCACAACGCGAGACATCCCCAGTTTTTGTCAATTTATGGATCACGCCCTGTTGCATAGCGAAACCGAACAACTTCCCTATCGCTACTGGGTGAAAAAAGGAAAATGATAATAACAAAAAGTGCGGTGAATTTTAAAAGCATTTCTAAAATCCACCGCACTTTCACTTGTTTGCCATCACAATCATACTCGACATCTACGATATAACATCATCATGAAAAACTTATTAACCACCCCTCATCCCACCCAAAACGATTATATTAACGCCATCGTCAAATTGGGCTCACGTGTTTACGAAGCGGCACAGGTAACACCATTACAAAAAATGAATAAGTTATCTGAGCGCCTGCATAATGCGATTTGGATCAAACGTGAAGACCGTCAACCGGTTAACAGCTTCAAGCTACGTGGCGCTTATGCCATGATCTCCACCCTGTCTGATGAACAAAAACAGGCCGGTGTGATTGCCGCTTCGGCAGGCAACCATGCACAAGGCGTGGCATTATCGGCGAACCAACTTGGTTTAAAAGCCCTTATCGTGATGCCGCAAAACACCCCAAGCATTAAAGTGGATGCGGTACGTGGTTTCGGTGGCGAAGTGTTATTGCACGGTGCCAATTTCGATGAAGCCAAGGCCAAAGCCATTGCGCTTTCAAAAGAAAAAAACATGACGTTTATTCCGCCTTTCGACCATCCGTTAGTCATTGCCGGACAAGGCACATTAGCGATGGAAATGTTACAACAAGTGGCGGATTTGGATTATGTCTTCGTACAAGTCGGCGGTGGCGGTTTGGCTGCCGGTGTGGCAATTTTGCTCAAACAATTTATGCCGGAAATTAAAGTCATCGGCGTAGAATCCAAAGATTCTGCCTGCCTAACTGCCGCATTAGAAAAAGGTGAACCGACGGATTTAGCACATGTTGGCTTATTCGCCGACGGCGTAGCGGTAAAACGTATCGGTGATGAAACCTTCCGTCTGTGCCAACAATACCTCGACGACATGGTGTTAGTGGACAGCGATGAAGTCTGTGCCGCGATGAAAGATTTGTTTGAAAACGTCCGTGCCGTATCCGAACCCTCAGGTGCATTAGGCTTAGCCGGTCTGAAAAAATACGTCAAACAGCACAATATTCAAGGCAAAAATATGGCGGCAATTCTCTCCGGTGCTAACTTGAATTTCCATACGCTCCGCTATGTATCCGAACGTTGCGAAATCGGTGAAAACCGCGAAGCCTTGCTTGCCGTCACCATGCCGGAACAGCCGGGCAGTTTCTTAAAATTTGTCCATACGCTTGGTGCGCGTGCAGTGACCGAATTTAGCTACCGCTACGCAGATGACCAAAAAGCCTGTATTTTCGCCGGGGTTCGCACCGCGAATGAAGCCGAAAAAGCGGAAATTATCGCAGAGTTAACACAAAACGGCTTCGATGTAGAAGATATGTCCGATGATGACATCGCCAAAACTCATGTGCGTTATTTAATGGGCGGACGAGTTGCTGATCACGGCGAACGCCTTTATACCTTCGAATTCCCTGAGCAAAAAGGCGCATTATTAAAATTCCTTGAAACGTTGGGTGGTCGCTGGAACATTTCTCTTTTTCACTACCGCGCTCACGGTGCCGACTACGGTAATATCCTTGCCGGATTCCAATTGGAACAACGCGATACCGGCGAATTTGAACACGCTTTGAAAACCTTAGGTTATGTCTATCAAGATGTTACCGACAGTAAATCCTATCGTTATTTCTTGCGTTAAAAAGACAGCCCAAAATGACCGCACTTCATGCTCTCCTCATCGTCCTATCCAAATGGGGAGAGCCTGTGCAGTCGAACCCCCGCAACGCACTTAGACAGATATTCTATGGTTAAAATTAAACACTCCGTTTCTACCCGCATAGCCAACTATCTCATTGTGATTATTATCTTCGTTGGTGTCATTGCCTCTTTAAGTTTTACGTTAATGGCTGGCAATAGATCGTATGCCGAAGCCATTAATGTCTCCGGCTCATTGCGTATGCAAAGTTATCGCTTATTGTACGACATGGAGCATCAACCGGAATTAGTGGAAAAAGGCTTGCAGCAATACCGTGAAAGTCTGTATTCACAATCGCTACAGAATATCCACCACCAGTTTTTTGTGTCTGAAGACGTGAAATCCTCTTACGACAATCTCATTATGCGTTGGGAGAAAATGGAGTCATTCGCGCGACAAAAGAATTTCATTGAATATCAACGTGATATTGCCGACTATGTGGCGCAAGTGGATCAATTTGTCTCTGCATTGCAATATTCCGCCGAACAGCGTTGGATTTTGGCAGTATGGGTAATTGCTTTGTCATTATTGTTGATTTTTGTGATGGTTTCGTATGTGAATTGGTACACCCGTAAGGCAGTTGTGCGCCCATTGGAACAGCTGACACAAGCCAGTATCCAAGTGCAAATGGGGCAATTTAAACATATTCCATTAGATGTAGATAAAGAAGATGAAATCGGCAATTTAGCGCGCACATTCACCAAGATGTCCTCTGAATTGGGTAAGTTATATTCCAGTCTTGAAGCAACGGTAAATGAAAAAACACAAAAGTTGCAACAAACCAACCGCTCTTTAACCACGTTGTACCACTGTTCCCAACTGGTCACCACCAACAATATTGACGGCAAGATTTTGCAAACAGTGATGCAAAATATTATGAGCAGCGAACACTTGCGTTATTTAGAACTAAAAGTGTTGGATGCGGAACATTGGAACATTTGCCTTGGTACGAAACAACCGTTAATCGAATGTCAGCAAACAGATGTGAGTATGGAAGGGGAAACTTTGGCAATTCTGCATTGGCAAGCGGGGTTGCCTTGCCCGGATTTGCGCACCATGAATAACTTGGCGCAAATGCTTAGCCGTTCGCTCTACTTCCATAAAACCCAACGTCAGCAAGAGCAATTGTTGTTAATGGAAGAGCGTTCTATTATCGCCCGCGAGCTACATGATTCGTTAGCCCAGGTGTTGGCTTTTTTACAAATTCAATTAACCCTGTTAAAACACAACTTGAACAAAGACGAACCGGATTCCAAAAAGAAAAGTTTGTCGATTATTCAACAATTTGAACAAGCCCTGAGCGATGGTTATAGCCAATTGCGCGAGCTGTTGGCAACCTTCCGTTTAACCATTCAGGAAGCGAATTTAAAACTGGCATTGGAGCAAGTGATTGATTCTTTACGCAATCAAACCGACATGCAAATGAGCGTGGATTGTACGTTACCATCGCAAAGTTTTAATGCGCCGCAGTTAGTGAATGCCTTGCAAATTGTGCGTGAAGCGGTATTAAATGCCATTAAACATTCACAAGGCACGTTAATTGAAGTGATTGCGCACACAAACGAAGATGGCGAATACGAACTCATTGTGCGCGACAACGGTGTGGGCATTCCAAGTTTGGAAGAACCTGACGGGCATTACGGCTTAAACATCATGCAAGAACGCAGCACACAACTCAATGCCAAATTAACAATTTCTCGTCGAGCAAGTGGCGGCACAGAAGTCAAAGTCACACTGGCTCACGCCTTATCTTAAAAGGACGAATACATGCAAAATTTACAACCTTTTCATACATTTTCTCTTCCTGCGAAAGCCAAAAAGATCATTGAGATTCACTCGATTCCGGCATTGCAACAGGCTTGGCAAGACTGCTTGGCAGAACAGTTGCCGGTGCTTTTTTTAGGACAAGGCAGCAATGTGCTTTTTATAGAGGATTTTGACGGCGCCGTCTTACTTAATCGTATGCTTGGCATTGAACATCGGGAAGATGCGGATTTTCATTATTTACATGTTAATGGTGGGGAAGTGTGGCATGACTTGGTGAGATGGAGCATCGAGCAGGGTTATTATGGCTTGGAAAATCTGGCGCTCATTCCCGGCTGTGCGGGGTCTGCGCCGATTCAAAATATCGGTGCCTATGGCGTAGAATTTAAAGATGTATGTGATTATGTGGAGGTGATTAACCTTCACTCCGGTGAGCTGTTTCGCCTAACCAATGCCGAATGTGAATTTGGTTATCGGGAAAGCATCTTTAAGCATAAATATGCTCAAGGTTATGTGGTGACCGCCATTGGGTTGAAGCTAGCGAAGGCATGGAAACCGGTGTTGAAATACGGCAATTTAGCCAATCTGGATAAAAGTGCGGTCACTTCTGCGGATGTTTTTGCCGAAATTTGTGCCGTGCGTCAAAGTAAATTGCCGGATCCGAACGTGTTTGGCAACGCAGGCAGTTTCTTCAAGAACCCCGTGGTTTCAGCCCAACAATTTGAGCGATTACAACAAAACTATGCGACGATCCCACATTTTCCTCAAGCGGACGGCAGCATAAAATTAGCTGCAGGTTGGCTTATCGATCAATGCGGCTTGAAAGGCTTCCAAATCGGTGGCGCCGCAGTGCATCAGCAACAAGCGTTAGTATTGATTAATCAAGGCAATGCCACGGCATCTGATGTCGTGGAACTTGCTCATCATATTTATCAGCTTGTGGCGCTACGTTTTGATATTCACTTACAACCGGAAGTCCGCTTTATCGGCAAACGGGGCGAAATCGATAGTCAACAAGCCATTCGTTAGTTTTTTAACCGATGACCGAAGGAAATTTTATGGATTTTAAAACAATATTAGAGACACTACCCTCTATTGATCATCTTTCCGGATTAACTATCTTGGATAACGGCATGGAGATTCATCACATTCCTGCCGTAGCCGGCAAATTAGGTTCACTGCGCGTGTACAATGCCTTAGCGCAAGAATTTAACGGAAAATTAGACCGCACTTCAGCACAAAAAGGCTTACAACTCTTCGCTGAACACTCGCAAGATGCCCGCGAAAATGCCGGAAAACACCCGAATATTGATTTGTTGTTGCGCGTGATTGAACAAGACTTGTGTTATCAAATTGAGGCAAATTAATGGAACAGCAAAAACCTTTTCCTATTCCGGTCAATTATTTCAGTATCGTTTTAGGGTTAGCCGCATTAGGCTTAGCTTGGCGTTATGGTGCTCACACTGTGGCACTGCCGGCATGGGTTGGTGAAACCTTGCTTGGTTTAGCCACGATAATTTGGTTGATTTTTATCACCGCGTATGGCGTGAAATGGTGGCGTTTTCCACATCAGGCTAAAGAAGAATTACATCACGTCATTCAGTGTTGTTTTATCAGCTTGATTCCGATTACCACCATGTTAATTGGCTTAGTGGCGTTGCCGTATGAAATCGCTTTGTCTGTTGGGTTAATTACATTGGGCATCATCGGGCAGTTAGCTTTTGCTGCTTACCGTGCAGCAGGATTGTGGCGCGGCATTCATAAAGCGGAAGCCGCCACACCGATTATGTACTTACCAACAGTGGCAACCAATTTTGTGAGTGGCACGGCATTAGGCTATTTAGGTTACAACGAAGTTGGTATGCTCTTTTTCGGTGCCGGTGTATTTTCATGGCTCAGTCTTGAGCCGGCAATTTTGCAACGATTACGCAATTTAGAGCCGCTCGCACCTGCCGTTCGTCCGGTTATTGGCATTCAGCTTGCGCCGGCATTCGTGGGTTGTTCTACTTATTTGGCGTTAAATGGTGGCGAAATCGATTTATTGGTGAAGCTACTTATCGGTTACGGTGTGTTGCAATTATTGTTCTTAATTCGTTTACTGCCTTGGATTTTTCAAAATGGTTTCACCGTTTCATTTTGGGCATTCTCGTTTGGACTGGCATCCATGGCAAACGTGGGATTGCATTTATACCAAGGTACGGCAGATATGCTGCTTAGCGTGCTCGGTTTATCCCTATTCTGGTTTGCCTCCATCATGATTGGATTATTGATACTAGGCACGCTTTACCTCATGATGCGCAGACGTTTCTTTGCCGCTTAAACGCTCTCTCAAACAAAAAATGCCTTGATCATGTCAGGGCATTCTCATCGTTAGTAAAGGCTAAACGCCTGCAAATAAGGCAACTTGCCTTTTTTCATCATATTCTCTATACCGGTTTTATGATCATGGCTAAACCCACGTAGTTCAAAGGTGACACCAATACCGTGATCATAGAAGATGTCATCATTTTTTTGATTCTGACGACTGGTAACATAACGTCTTGCGCCGACACCAACACTCCAGCAACAGGTGTTATACTGCATGCCGAGGTATTGCTCCACCGGTTTTTTAAGGGCTAAATCTTGATAATAACGACCTGCAATCGCCCAATGATCACTTAACTCCCAACCGACTTGAACGCCAAGTTGTTTAATATCTTGATTATAGCGATTCGCTTCTGCCGTTAAATTTTGGTTAATATATTCTTTACTGGCATAGCGATAATTTAACTGCACCACGTTATTTTTTGTCGGGTTATATTCTATTCCGGTGTTCGCCAGAGAAACCTGCCCCAGCTGAGGATCGTATTGATAACCTCCCCGCCAACGCATCAGATCATTGATTTTCCAGTTCGCTTCAATCGCCCATGAAGAAGACGATCCTTCAGTTCGGTTATCACGGTTCTCATCAATTCGTGACGGTTCAAGGTAATAAGTTTGCCCAACGGCGATATTAAACCGCTCTTCTTTATTTTCATCAAAGAATCGACTGGTTCCCCCTAGCGTCACTTGATTGGCTGACGCAATTCTATCCAAGCCGCTATAACGACGTGAATTAAACAGCGAAAAATAATCTTGTTGTAATAGCGAAGAATCATAACCGAATCCTAAATACTGTGAATTCAGTTTAGAACCGATATTGCTTTGATCTTTATAAGGGCGGAACAAATACTGCGCACGCGGCTCAAGGGTTTGTGTATAGCCCGAAATAAAGGTTTGGTTAGAGGCTAAAACACTCTGCAAGTCAATTTTTAATTGTGGCAAGATACGATTAACGCTCGATTCAACGTCCTCTGCCTTATCTGACCGCCCTTTCTTTTGCTGATACTGGGTTGCGTACAGTTTGGCTTCCAAATTCATACTGCCATAGCGATTTGACAAGGTTGTATTGACACTCGGCTCACCATGGAAACGCCACGCCGTCGGCATTTGCGCACTATCATTGTCAAAACGGACTGCTTGAGAAAAGAGTTTAAAATCCACTTTATTACCGAATAATCCATTTTGATAATAATTAAAGTCGATTTGAGGCAAAGCGCGATAAGGGCCAATAACCACTTCATCAAAAATTTGGAATTGCTTAACGAACATCGCAATATTGTAATTGGGTTGATAATACGCAATTCGCCCGGTTTGATCCGCATACCCATCAGTGCTGCTGCCATAAGCAGAGTCAAAGTCGTTAAAATAACGCTTATCACTCACCTTAGTGTAATTCAAATCCAAACGCCAATCTCGTGCAAAAGCCGCATTATGCTTCCAATAGAATAAATGACGCTTACGATTTTCGCTGTCATAATCTTTTAATCGATCATCGCCCAAATATTCACCGGCAACTTGTCCCTCGCCCAACGTCGTTAAATAGCGGAATTCACTGTTCAACTGCCAACCACGATGAGACATATATTTCGGCGTTAACGTGGCATCTAAATTCGGGGCAATATTCCAATACACCGGCTGAGCATAAAAATAGCCATCCCGACTGCCATGTCCCAAGGTTGGAATCAATAACCCGGAACGACGGCGGTCGCCTATCGGTAACTGCAAATACGGCGTATAGAACACCGGCACGCCCTGTACTTTAAAACGGGCATGCCACATTTCTGCATACTCTTCTTTAACGTGTTGACGCATTTCATCGGCATAAATCGACCAAGAATGATCATCTTGCAAACAAGACGTAAAGGTCGCATTTTTCATCACACGATAGTCATCGCGCAATTCCACGCTTTCTGCCGACCCACGGCCTTGGCGATCCACTAATTGATAATGTGCATTGCGAACATCCGTATCTTTGGTATTTAAATGAATTTTGGCATCATCGCCCAACAAATTGATTTGGTTGTCTCGATAATCAAATCCGCCACGGGCAAACGCGTAACGCTGCACATTATCACCGCTTCCCTGTTGTTGCACCTCAACTTCCGCAGATTGTAAATGGCGATTGCCTTGTTTAACATCCACACGGCCTTTATAAATCCCACTGTGAGGCTGCGTTATCTCCGCCTGATCCGCCTCAATATACACCGGCAAATCGTTCGGATTTCCGCTCACCACTTCACCGGTAAAATGCGGCACACCGTATAAACACTGCTTTGCTAAATCAGCCGTGCTTTCGGCGCTATAAAGTGCGGTCAAAATTGACAACGAAATTAACGTGTAAGTATTCTTTTTCATGAGAGTAAACAACCATTACAACCAAAGATAGCGTGATTATACTGTAAAACAGGCTAAATCACAGGGGTTAATCGGCGTTATTTGCCCCATTCTTATTTACAATGACAATGATTCCAATGATCATTCACCAAACCCATCGATTGCATAAAAGCATAACAGGTGGTCGGGCCCACAAACACAAAACCGCGCTTTTTTAACGCTTTGGATAACGCCACGGAAACAGCCGTTTGGGCAGGCACCATGGCTAAATCCGGCACATCATTCACCTGCGGTTGGCCATCCACAAAAGACCAAATAAAACGACTAAAATTTTCACCGCACTTTTCCATCGCCAAATACGCTTTGGCATTTTTCACAATCGCCTCCAATTTTGCCCGATGACGAATCAAACCGGCATTTTGCATACACTGATTTATGTCTTCATCTGTCATCTGTGCAATTTTTTGCGGATCAAAATGATAAAACGCCTGCCGATAATTTTCCCGCTTTTGTAACACCGTAATCCACGACAACCCCGCCTGCTGCCCTTCTAAGCAAAGTTTCTCAAATAATTTCTGACTATCAAATTGCGGCTTCCCCCACTCGTGATCATGATAATCCCGATACAATGGCGAACCCTCCGCCCACACACAACGTGCCATTTTCTTTTCCTTTTAATATCACCGATTAACTTTTTAGCAATAATAAAATTTGAGCCATAGCTAAATAAAATACCTAGATATTCACTTTATTTTCATTCTATAAAATCAAATAAAAACAGCATCTTAATCAATAGACTAAGATGCTGTTTGGGGAGTATCGTTACTCTTTTGGTAAACGTATAACGGAAAGTAGCAATCCGCCCCAGATTATGATGAGCGCGATGGCCATCATGATAATTGCATTGGTTGACATCTTATTTTTCTCCTTGTGTTTGTACGATATTTTTCCACGGTAAACGGGAAAGTAAGAAGCTGATGATGACTAAGCCGATCGCCATGCCCCAGCCGAAGGTGTTTACGAACCATTCAGGATAGCCTTCGTAGCCGTTTGCTAATACTTTGGTGGCTTCTTTGTAAAGCATAAACGCTAATACGCCGGTGGTAACCACAATGCAGGCTTTCCAGATTGCGCCAACTTTGAAAGAGCTGGTTTCGTTTAAGTGTTCACCAAGTTCTTTTAATCTGCCGGTAACGATAATGGAGAGTAAAGAGAAGAATGCCACAGCAACAATACCGAACATGTTGACGAAGTTGTCCATGGTATCAAGCATCGGTAAGCCGGCTGCCGTACCAAACAATAAGGTAGATGCGACCATCATTGGTAAGCCAACCAAGAACGTGGCATGTGCACGACGTAAGCGTAATTTATCTTGTACCGCCGCAATGATCACTTCTAATACGGAAATGAAAGAGGTTAACCCGGCGAAAACTAAAGAACCGAAGAATAACACGCCCAATAATTGACCTAATGGTGCTTGGTTAATGATGGTTGGGAAGGCAAAGAACGCTAAGCCGATACCGCCTTTTGCTACTTCGCTGACATCTTGTCCGTTCGCAACAGCGATGAATCCTAAAGCAGAGAATACACCGATACCTGCCAAGACTTCAAAGCTACTGTTAGCAAAGCCAACTACTAAACCTGCACCGGTTAAATCCGATTCTTTTTTCAAGTAAGAGGCATAAGTCAACATGATGCCGAAGCAAATGGAAAGTGAGAAGAAGATTTGACCATATGCGGCAATCCAAACACTTGGGTCAGCTAATTTGTCCCAGTTTGGTGAGAATAAAGCATCAAGACCTTTTTCTGCACCTGGTAAGAACAAGGAATAAACCACCAAGGTAATGAACATGATCACCAAAATTGGCATGAAGATAACGGAAGAACGCGCCACGCCTTTTTGTACGCCAAAAGAAAGAATCAACAACGTGATAATCCACACGGCAAGTAACGGTCCAACAACAGTGTCAACAAAATCCAAGCTTAATGCCACTTCACTTGCCATCTTAATGTGTTGGTGCAAGAAGAAATCTACCGGATTGCTACCCCAAGCGGAGCTGAAGGAATAATAAGCGTAGCTCGCAGCCCAGCCAAGAATAACCGCATAGTAAAGACCAATAATCACGTTGATCATCACTTGCCACCAACCAAATGTTTCAAAGGCGGTTTTGAGTTTGCGATAAGCTAATGGTGGAGAAGCGCGGAATTTATGACCTAACGCATAATCCAAGAAAAGTAATGGAATACCCGCAGTTAATAGGGCAACAATATAGGGAATAATAAAGGCTCCCCCGCCATTTTCGTAAGTAACATAAGGGAAACGCCAAATATTTCCCAACCCGACCGCGGAGCCGATCGCCGCAAAAATAAAGGCTCTCCGCCCAGAGAATGTTTCTCGTTTATGTGTGGTTTGTGTCATATGAACACCTGTTAAAAGTTAAAAATGAAAGAATGCTACTATAACCGAATAAAAAGGCTGTTCATAGCTACAAAACAATTATTCATGTTAAGAACAGAAGACTATTTTATCTATCCAGAAATGTCATCCCACAAAATTGATTTGAAAATGTGATTCCTTGATAAAAGCCATAAAAAAAGTGAGCATTGTCATAACAACACTCACTCTTTATAAACTTCAAGTATTTTACCAATATGGCCGATTAGACTTACTTGATAATTTTAGCTACCACGCCAGCACCTACTGTACGGCCACCTTCACGGATAGCGAAACGTAAACCTTGGTCCATCGCGATTGGGTGGATTAAGGATACGGTCATTTTGATGTTATCGCCAGGCATAACCATTTCCACGCCTTCCGGTAACTCGATAGTACCGGTTACGTCAGTTGTACGGAAATAGAATTGTGGACGGTAACCTTTGAAGAATGGAGTATGACGACCACCTTCTTCTTTGGATAATACGTACACTTCAGATTCGAAATCAGTGTGCGGAGTGATTGAACCCGGCTTCGCTAATACTTGACCACGTTCGATTTCTTCACGTTTAGTACCACGTAATAATGCACCGATGTTTTCACCCGCACGACCTTCGTCAAGTAATTTACGGAACATTTCAACACCGGTTACGGTTGTTTTCGCCGTTGGTTTGATACCTACGATTTCAACTTCATCACCGGTACGGATGATACCACGCTCTACACGACCTGTTACTACAGTACCACGGCCGGAGATTGAGAACACGTCTTCAATTGGAAGAAGGAACGGTTGGTCGATAGCACGCTCAGGTTCAGGAATGTAAGTATCTAATGCTTGAGCTAATTCAAGGATTTTTTCTTCCCATTCTGCTACGCCGTTTAACGCTTGTAATGCAGAACCACGAATGATTGGAGTATCATCACCTGGGAAGTCATATTGAGAAAGAAGTTCACGAACTTCCATTTCTACTAATTCTAATAACTCTTCGTCATCTACCATGTCGCATTTGTTTAAGAATACGATGATGTAAGGTACACCTACTTGGCGACCTAATAAGATGTGCTCACGAGTTTGTGGCATAGGACCATCTGTTGCTGCTACTACTAAGATAGCACCATCCATTTGCGCCGCACCGGTAATCATGTTTTTAACATAGTCGGCGTGTCCCGGACAGTCAACGTGTGCGTAGTGACGGGTTGGTGTGTCGTATTCAACGTGGGACGTGTTGATGGTGATACCACGCGCTTTTTCTTCCGGCGCGTTATCGATTTGGTCGAATGCACGAGCTGCACCACCATAGTGTTTTGCTAATACGGTGGTAATTGCTGCTGTTAAAGTGGTTTTACCATGGTCAACGTGGCCGATTGTACCCACGTTAACATGCGGTTTTGTACGTTCAAATTTTTCTTTAGACACGATTAAGTTTCCTCAATATATAAGCCCACAAGCCGAGATGGCTTGTGGCCTTAGTTAAACAAAATTATTTTTTACGAGCTTCAATAACTGCTTCAGCTACATTTTTCGGTGCTTCAGCATATTTTAATGGTTCCATTGAGTAAGAAGCACGACCTTGAGTTTGGGAACGTAAGTCAGTTGCATAACCAAACATTTCAGAAAGCGGCACTTCAGCGTCGATTTTAACAACGAATTCATTTGCTTCTTGACCGTTCACCATTGCGCGGCGGCGGCTCAAGTCACCGATTACGTCACCCACATACTCAGGTGGGGTTTCTACTTCAACTTTCATGATTGGCTCAAGTAAAACTGGGTTTGCTTTTGCGAATGCCGCTTTAAATGCTAAAGATGCTGCAAGTTTAAACGCCAATTCGGAGGAGTCCACATCATGGTATGAACCGAAATGTAAACGAACACCGATATCAACTACTGGATAACCTGCCAATGGACCAGATTTAAGTTGCTCTTGAATACCTTTGTCAACAGCAGGGATGTATTCACCAGGGATGACACCACCTTTAATTTCGTTAACAAATTCGTAACCCGGACCTTCTGGCTCTAATGGATATAAGTCGATAACAACATGACCATATTGACCGCGACCACCAGATTGTTTTGCATGTTTACCTTCTACATCGTTAACACGAGTACGAATTGTTTCACGGTAAGATACTTGTGGTTTACCAATGTTAGCTTCCACTTTGAATTCACGTTTCATACGGTCAACGATGATATCCAAGTGTAACTCACCCATACCGGAAATAATGGTTTCACCGGATTCTTCATCAGTGTGAACACGGAATGACGGGTCTTCTTGTGCAAGACGGCCTAATGCAAGACCCATTTTTTCTTGGTCTGCTTTTGTTTTTGGCTCTACTGCAACAGAGATTACCGGCTCAGGGAATTCCATACGTTCAAGGATGATTGGTGCTTCGATTGCACATAATGTATCACCTGTTGTTACATCTTTTAAGCCGATTGCCGCAGCGATATCGCCCGCGCGAACTTCTTTAATTTCTTCACGTTTATTTGCGTGCATCTGTACGATACGACCAAAACGTTCACGTTTTTGACGTACAGAGTTTAATACGGTATCACCAGAATTAATTACACCGGAATATACACGGAAGAAAGTCAAGTTACCTACGAATGGGTCAGTTGCAATTTTGAATGCTAATGAAGAGAATGGTTCTTCATCACTTGCATGACGTTCACCTTCTGTTTCGTCTGGATTGATACCTTTGATCGCAGGAATATCTGTTGGTGCCGGTAAGTATTCAACAACCGCATCAAGCATTGCTTGTACGCCTTTGTTTTTGAATGCAGAACCACAAGTTACCAAGATGATTTCGTTTGCTAATACACGTTGACGAAGACCTGCTTTGATCTCTTCTTCGCTTAACTCTTCACCACCAAGATATTTTTCCATTAACTCCTCGGAAGCTTCTGCTGCTGCTTCAACAAGGTTTTGACGCCATTCTTCGCAAGCGGCTTGCATATCTGCAGGAATGTCTTCATAAGTGAAGGTCATACCTTGGTCAGCTTCATTCCAGTTAATTGATTTCATTTTGATCAAATCAACAACACCGGTAAAGTTTTCTTCTGAACCCACAGGTAATTGAAGAGGAACCGCATTTGCACCTAAACGGGTTTTTAATTGATCAACCACGCGTAGGAAATTTGCACCGGTACGGTCCATTTTATTAACGAACGCAATGCGCGGAACTTCATATTTGTTTGCCTGACGCCATACGGTTTCAGATTGTGGTTGAACACCACCAACCGCACAGTAAACCATCACCGCACCATCAAGAACACGCATAGAACGTTCTACTTCAACAGTAAAGTCAACGTGTCCCGGGGTGTCGATAACGTTGATACGGTGTTGTGGGAACTGTTGGGACATACCAGACCAGAATGCAGTTGTTGCCGCAGAGGTAATGGTAATACCACGTTCTTGTTCCTGTTCCATCCAGTCCATGGTTGCTGCACCATCGTGTACTTCACCAATTTTGTGACTTACACCGGTGTAGAATAAGATACGTTCAGTGGTAGTAGTTTTACCTGCGTCAATATGCGCACTAATACCAATATTACGATATCTTTCGATAGGGGTTGTACGAGCCATTATTATAACCTTGTTTAAGTTAATATCAGTTTATATAAGGGTAAGGCTTCATCTAAGATGAAGCCCTTAATTTTTAAAAGCGTATTACCAACGATAATGAGCAAATGCTTTGTTAGCTTCAGCCATACGGTGAACATCTTCACGTTTCTTAACTGCCGCACCTTTATTTTCAGACGCATCAGATAATTCGTTCGCTAAGCGTAAAGCCATGGATTTATCACCGCGTTTACGTGCTGCTTCAACGATCCAACGCATACCTAATGCATTACGACGAACCGGACGTACTTCAACCGGCACTTGGTAAGTAGAACCACCTACACGGCGGGATTTTACTTCCACAGTCGGACGTACGTTTTCTAATGCCGCTTCAAAAGCTTCTAAAGCTTCTTTACCGGTACGTTGAGCTAATGTGTCTAACGCGTTATAAACGATAGATTCTGCGATAGATTTTTTACCATCTACCATGATGACATTGATAAATTTAGCAAGTAATTCTGAACCGAACTTCGGATCCGGTAAAATCTTGCGTTGTTCAATACTACGACGACGTGGCATTGCGAATTTCTCCGTTTTATTATCTTCAGGATTACCCAAAACTCGTTTACAAGCCCCTCATTTTAATGAGAAATCTTGCTGTGCAAATGCACCTTTACTGGAGTCGTGGTTAATTAAATTTATGATTAATTAGCGTTTGGCCTTACTTAACGGAGAACCATTAAGCTTTAGGACGTTTAACGCCGTATTTAGAGCGACTTTGTTTACGATCTTTCACGCCTGCGCAGTCTAATGCGCCACGTACGGTGTGATAACGCACACCCGGTAAGTCTTTAACACGACCGCCACGGATAAGCACAACACTGTGCTCTTGAAGGTTATGACCTTCACCGCCGATGTATGAGGTTACTTCGAAACCATTGGTTAAACGAATACGGCATACTTTACGTAATGCTGAGTTCGGTTTTTTAGGTGTAGTTGTGTATACACGTGTGCATACACCACGTTTCTGCGGGCAAGCCTCTAATGCAGGAACGTTACTTTTTACAACCTTTTTCACACGCGGTTTGCGTACTAGCTGGTTGATTGTTGCCATTAAAAAACTCCAGTTTAATAAAAATTCATTAAAGAATGTTGTTTTACGAATCTGTTCATACAAGAACAGACAGGGAATTCTAGTCTTCAAATCGGAAACTGTCAACAGATTCTACCATTTCAATCCGTCACTGCCGTTCTTAATAAAGGAAAGAAATGACCGCACGTTGAGTGGCGCTACGAACCCCAAGTGCGGTCATATTTGGAAATGTTTTTTAAACGGCTGGAATAAATTAAGCCACGCTAGCCAAGTATTCCTGTTCCGTATGATCGTTGAAGATCTCTTGTTTATCTGTTAACACGAAACCGCCAAGTTCATCAGCTAAATTGCGTGCGGCACGAATCATGGTTTTCAAGTTCACTATATCATTGCCCGGAGAAGGCAGTTCCATAAACAACACAATGCCAACAGTAGAAAAGTTTTCCATATCATAAGGATTAAAGGTATTCGGTTGGCGTAAGTTTGCTAAGCTGAAAAGTACTGGACTAGACGGCGTTAAATCTAAATGGCGATGATAAATATGACGATCACCAAAAATAAACCCGAGACCTTCTAAGGCTTGCGCTAAACGCGCACCATGAAATTCACGATTTTCCGGTGCAACCACATACAACATAACAAATGGCGGTTTACTACCCTTCGGTGCGTTATTTTCCACCGTTTCTGCAACACGGTTTTGTGATATTTCCTCATGAGACCGTTCTGTTTCAACCGGTGTGAGCGATACCGTCGGTGTTTGATACTCTTCTTCCATTTTCGTCACAGAAACACGGTTTGTATCTGCATAAGATTGGAATTGCACACTGCTTTGCGCCATTACATTTAAGGTATCAGGCTGTTGCTCTGGCGAGTTAAAAACGGCAGATTGCGTTGGCTGGGAATCTTGATATTGAGGCTCAACACTATTAGACATGCCGCTTGGCAACGTAATTTTGATTTCATCGACCTCCCGTTCAATAGATTGCGTTCCTATGCTACTTGGTGCGGTTGTATCAAAATCTAAATTTTGCTGTTGTGGTGGATTTTCTTCTACAAAACTGTGCACAGGCTTATTGGCAATTGGCGGTTCTGCAGACGGTCTGGCGGCTTGATTCGGTGCCGTAAACCGATTCGATTGGTGATTTTGCGAGAATGTATTGGCATTTTGGAAGTATTGCGATTTCTCTCGGCGATTTGACCAAATGCCATGGGCAACTAAGGCCAGCAGGGCAATTACCCCTAAAATAATCAAAATTGTATTTAAATCCATTGCCGATTCTCCAATCATACAAAATTAACGCAACTTACATAAGTCTATCATGTTTTTACGAAATTGATGATAGGGTCTGCTTATTTATTGATTTTTTCTACCGCACTTTGTATTCTGAGCCTCTTTTCTGTGAGGGGAATCTATGTTAAATCAACAGGAAATCAAACTCGGTTTTGAATATTTTGTGACCGGTTGGCATTTGATTCAACAAAAAGGTTTACGCCGTTTTGCCGTTATGCCGGTGTTATTAAATATCCTATTGCTGGGCGGCTTGTTTATTGCCTTTGTGTTTCAAATCAAAAATGTTGTCAGCCATCTGATGGATTATATGCCTTCTTGGTTAAGTTGGTTGGGCGGTATTTTGCCGATACTCATTATCGGCATGATTTTAGTGCTGTATTATTTCATTTTTGCTACGTTATCAGGTTTTATTGCCGCGCCATTTAACGGTTTATTAGCCGAAAAAGTGGAAAAAATGATGACAGGCGAAGAGATTTCTAATGATTCTTTATGGGCGTTTATCAAAGATACACCGCGTATGTTGGCGCGGGAATGGCAAAAGTTAATTTATAGCCTCCCTAAAATTATCGCCTTGTTTTTATTAAGTTTTATTCCTTTAATCGGACAAACCGTGATTCCGCTGATCACGTTTTTATTTTCTGCTTGGATGATGGCTATTCAATATTGTGACTATCCTTTCGATAACCATAAAGTCCCTTTTGAATTAATGAAAAATGAGTTAGCAACGAAACGCAACATGACAGTAACATTTGGTGGATTGGTGTCTTTATGTATGCTCGTGCCGATTGTGAACTTAGTGGTTATTCCGGTGGCGGCGTGCGGCGCAACCGCCATGTGGGTAAAAGAATATCGTCATCGCTTTAAATCCACGTCAGAATCCTCAAACGGTGCAGGTGCCAATATGTCCTTAAGCAAACCGTCAACAAGTGATGGGCAACTGGCGCCTAAATAGCTTTTAGTTATCAAATAGAAGAATTGGCTATTTTTGGAGAAGAACATCTTGTGATAAAAATAGCACCACTTCCAGCGTAACACGCTATTCAGTCAGTTCATTAGGAGAACTCAACATGACTATTTATAACGATAATTCTTATTCCATCGGCAATACCCCATTAGTGCGTTTAAACCATTTCGGTAACGGCAATATCGTCGTTAAAATCGAAGGCCGCAACCCAAGTTACAGCGTAAAATGCCGTATCGGCGCCAACATGATTTGGCAAGCAGAAAAAGATGGCATTTTAACCAAAGATAAAGAAATCGTGGATGCTACCAGCGGCAACACCGGAATCGCCTTGGCGTATGTGGCGGCTGCACGTGGATATAAAATCACCTTAACCATGCCGGAAACCATGAGTACCGAACGTAAACGTTTATTACGCGGTTTAGGTGTCAATTTAGTGCTAACCGAAGGCGCGAAAGGCATGAAAGGTGCAATCGCCAAAGCAGAAGAAATTGTGGCATCCAATCCAAATCATTATGTGATGTTAAAACAATTTGAAAATCCGGCAAACCCTGAAATTCACCGTAAAACCACCGGTGAAGAAATTTGGAAAGACACCGAAGGCAAGGTTGATGTTGTGGTTGCCGGTGTTGGCACAGGCGGGACGATTACCGGTATTTCTCGCGCCATCAAATTAGATCACGGTAAACCAATCATCTCCGTTGCGGTTGAACCGACTGAATC
>ERZ772921.424-NODE-424-length-25955-cov-3.444440_pt1 | contig 25955 bp, 32 predicted proteins | sample MGYA00512117_ERZ772921 | MGnify/ENA primary metagenome ERZ772921 (study PRJEB29015, sample SAMEA2737944) | human oral metagenome | biome: human oral; feature: human-associated habitat; material: dental | place: China | collected 2150 ...
CGCGCTCTCCGCCCCTGCCCCAAATTCCAGCGCCTTCACCGCTCCGATCGACAGCATCGCCTCCGCAAGTCTCGCGTCCAGCTTGTCAAAGACCGGCTCCCCGATCCCCGCGGGAAGTCCTTTTACGGATAAAGTGACGACACCCCCCGCAGAATCTCCCTCCTTCCGGAGCTCCGAAAGCTTTTCCTCCGCCCTCTTCCTCCCCTCTTCGCTCACAAACTCCTCTCCCGCAAGCTCTGTGAGCTCGGCGTGAACCGATACGCCGAGCTCCGAGAGGATCAGACTTGCGACGGCACCTCCCGCGACCCTCGCAACGGTCTCTCTCCCGGAGGATCTCCCGCCTCCCCGAAAATCCCGGAGACCGTACTTTTCCTGAAAGGGATAATCCGCGTGCCCGGGGCGAAAGACATCCCGAAGCTCCTCGTAATCCTTGGAGCGCTGATCCGCATTCCGGACCAGCATGGCGATAGCGGTCCCGCTCGTCCTCCCCTCGAAGACGCCGGAGAGGATCTCGACCCGGTCCCCCTCTCTCCGCGCCGTGCTCCCAAATCCCTGCCCCGGCCTTCTCCGGTCCAGAAAGGCCTGGATTTTCTCCTCCGTCAGAGAAAGTCCCGCCGGGCAGCCGTCGATCACGACGCCGAGGGCCGGACCATGGGACTCTCCGAAGCTCGCGATGCGGAAGAGCTTTCCGAAGATATTTCCCGCCATAAATCAGCCCTCCTGCGGGAGCCGCACCATGCAGATGCAGTTCGGCTCATCGATCTCGAGCTCCCTCGCGCTCATGACGAGCAGTCCCCTCTCATAATCCACGGAGAAGAAGGTGATGGTCCCCGACTCATTGTTCGCGACCGCGATATGCTTTTCATTCGGGAAGATACAAAAGTCCTTCGGATACTCGCCGCCGATCGGAAGAGAGCCCTTCATCGTGAGGAGGCCGCTCTCCCCGTCCCGATCATAGACGGATACTGTGTTGATCCCGGCATTGGAGACGAGGAGATGCCTGGCCTCCGGATCCGGCGAAAAGCGCATCTGGCAGGCCGCAATCAGCGGGTTATTCTCCGGATCGCTGTGGGTCTTGACCGTCTGGATTCGCTCGAGAAGGACGTCATTCCCTCCCTTTTCCTCCGAAAAGCGGTAGACATCCACGACATTTTTCAGCTCATACATGAGATAGAGGAACTTCCGGTCCGGGCTGAAGCGGAAGTGCCTCGGGCCGGACTGAAGCTCACAGCGAAGCGTATCGATCTGGCGCATCTTCCCGTCCGGTTTGTCGAAGCGGAAGATGCGGACCTGATCGATGCCGAGATCCGCCACCAGGATATACTTCTGATCGTCCGTCATGCGGGAGCAGGAGACATGGGGGCGGAAGGTCCGCTCGGCGACGGAGCCGATCCCCTTGTCATAGACGCCGTCGATGATGGGCCCGACGGAGCCGTCCTTTTCGAGCTGCAAAAGCGTCGCCTTCCCATCGTGATATCCGGATACGATCAGATACTCATCCTTCTGATCGATGGCGAGATGACAGCCCCTCATGCCGCGGATATTCCGACAGTTCAGGCGGGAGAGAGCTCCATTTTCCAGGATGCGGAAGGAGACCACACCCTCATCCGCGATCGAGTAGAGCGTCCTCTGATTCCGCGAGGCCACAAGATAAGAGGAATTATTCACCTCCACCTCTGTCCGCTTCTTAAGGATTCCCTTTTCGGGATCCACATCGCAGATCGTAATCCCCTTCGCGGAGCCGGTATAGGAATAGGAGCCCACATAAGCCGCGTATCTTTTCTTCATCCTTCTGCCTCCTTAGAAAAAGCAGCGCTGCCGTGCCCTCTGCGCCCGGCTTCGCTGAAATCCGGAAATGCCGGCCTGGCCGATATCCGGCCCTGCCTTCTCTCTGTCTCCGCCTTCACCAAGATCCGATAATACCGCGCTCTCAGCTCACCTTGACAGTCTTCCAGCGCTTATTATACTTCGCCTCCTCCGCCTCCCCCAGATAGCGGTATACCTCTCCCTTTTTCAGAAGCTCTCCCATATCCGGAAAGAGCGCCTTATTCTCCGTATAGCTTTTGTCGAGAAGCCGGTACGCGCCCTCATTCGGCGTCGTATAAGTGATGTACTCGAAGTTTTTCTTTGCGATATCCGGCCGGCAGAGGAAGTTGATCCACTTCTCCGCATTCTCCCAGTGGGGCGCGTTCTTCGGAATAACCCAGCCGTCCATCCAGAGATTCGTCCCCTCCTCCGGGATCACATACTCGAGGTCCATGCCGCTGCCCTCGACCTCTCCCTGGATATAGAGCATCTCCCCGGAATAGATCACGCCGACCGCCGCCTCTCCTCCGATCATCTTGTCCCGGACCTGATCAACCACATAGGCCTGCACCAGCGGCTTTTGCCGGATCAGCTCATCCCTCGCCCGGTCGAGCTCCTGATCCTCCACGGTATTCATGGAAGAGCCGTCCTTCTTCAGCGCCACCATAAAGGCGTCCCGGACGGAATCCTGCATCAGGATCTCCCCCTTTAAGCGAGGATCCCAGAGATCCGCCCATTTCGTCGGATACGGGACGCCCAGGGCATCCAGCATCCCCTTGTTATAGATGATGCCGACCGTACCGCAGGTATAGGGGACCGCATAGCGGTTTCCCGGGTCGAATTCCGCGCACATCCTCTCGTATTCCTCCCCGATTTCCCGGATATTCGGGATCCTGTCGTAGTCCAGCTCCCGGAGAAGGCCGTTCTTCATCATCTTCTGAATGATATAGTCGGAGGGGCAGACCGCGTCATAGCGCACAGCCCCCGCCTCGATGACGGGATACATCTCCTCGTTTGTCTGAAAGAGATCATAGACCACATGGATCCCGCTCTCCTTCTCAAAGAGGGAGATGACCTCCGGATCGATATACTCCCCCCAGTTGTAGACATTCACGACATTTTCCCCGCCCTGCTCCTTCTCCTCCTTTTCCGCGCTTTTTCCGCAGGAGGAGAGAAAAAGTCCGAGAAGAGCCGAAAGAAGACAGAGCGAAAAAAGATACAAAGCGGAAGCTTTTCTCACTTTTTCTCCTCCTTCCCGGAGAACCAGGCCGGCGCAAAGTTGACAAAAAGGAGCACAAGGAAAACGACGGCGAAGATCATGGTAGAGAGCGCGTACATGCTCGGCTTTATGCCGCGGCGAAGCTCCGAGTAGACGAGGGTGGAAATCGTGTTGATGCCGGCCCCTCTCGTAAAATGCGTGATAATGAAGTCATCGAGGCTCATCGTAAAGGCGAGAAGGAAGCCGGAAAGCACACCGGGCATGATATCCGGGAGCACCACGCGAAAGAAGGCGTAGACCGGACCCGCGCCGAGATCCAACGCCGCCTCAAAGCTCACATGGGATGATTTCTTGAGCTTTGGGAGCACCGAGAGGATCACATAGGGAAGATTCAATGTAATGTGCGAGATCAGAATCGTCTGAAAGCCCAGGCTGATCCGAAACGCGATAAAGCAAAGCATCAAGGAGATTCCGGTCACGATATCCGCGTTCAGCATCGGGACATTGGTGATCCCGAGCACGAGATTTCTGCTCAGCTTCCTCATGCTCCGGAGGGCAATCGCCGCCATCGTCCCAAGGAGCGTCGCGAAAAGAGCGGAGCCAAGGGCGATGAGCAGCGTATTCCGAAGGGCGAGGAGGACTGCGGGATCGGAGAACATCTCCCGGTACCAGCGAAGACTAAACCCCGTAAAGCGCACTCTCGAACGGGAGGCATTGAAGGAGAGCGCCGACAGCACGAGGATCGGCGCGTAGAGGAAGAGCAGCACCAGAATCAGATAGCTGTTCTCGAGAAGCTTTTTCCCTCTCTTCATCAGAACATCGCCCCCTCTCCACTGTCATAGCGGGACAAAAGCGCCATCGACAGGATGATAAAGAGCATCAGGACCATGGAGAGCGCCGAGCCCAGATTCCAGTTCGAGTTCAGCACGAACTCCTGCTCGATCACATTTCCGATCAGGAATATCTTCCCGCCCCCCAGGATATCTGAAATTGCAAAGGTAGTCAGGGCCGGCACAAAGACCATCGTCACGCCGGATACGATGCCCGGGACGGACAGAGGCAGAATCACCCGGAAAATCGTCGTCGGGATGCTCGCTCCGAGGTCATAGGCCGCATTGATCGTATTGTCATCGATCTTACTCAGCGTATTGTAGATCGGAAGGATCATAAAGGGCAGGAAGTCGTAGACCATGCCCAGTATGATCGCATAGGGCGTATTGATCAGCCTTTGCCCCGGGAGATGCAGGGCCGCGAGGATCCCGTTCAGGACCCCCTTTCGCTCAAGAAGCGTCTGCCAGGCCAGGATCCGGAGCAGGGAATTCATCCACATCGGCAGGATAAAGAGAAAGGCGGCAAAGGAGCCCCTTCCGATCTTCCTGCTTCTCAGAATCAGAGCGAGCGGAAAGGCCGCGAGGAAGCAAATCGCCGTGCTCACGGCGGAGAGAAGCAGTGCGAGGCAGAGCGGCCGGTAATTCTCCCGGACCAAAATCTCCGCGATATTTCCAAGCGTAAAGCTGCCGCTTCGATCGGTGAAGCCATAGAAGCACACGAGAAGCAGCGGGATTACGATAAAGCCGACCATCCAGACGAGATAGGGCAGCGCCAGCAGTTTCATCCTCTTACTCTTCAACGCCGATGGCCTCCTCATCCTCCGAAGCCGGCTTATTCATGATCTGAATGTTGGAGGGCTTCACATAGAGACCAACCTCAGTTCCCACCTCACGGAGCTCCGTCGAGTGAATCAGCCATTCATAGCCGTTCTCCGTAGTACACTCCATCTCATACATCTCTCCCTTGAAGATGCTGTGGCTCATGACGCCATGCAGAATCGCCCTCGGATCCTCCTTCTCCAGGATTTCCACATCCTCCGGGCGAATGACGACATCCACCGGACGGTTCCGCCCGAAGCCGCTGTCCACACAGGGAAAGACCGCGCCGAAGATCCGGACCAGCCGGTCCTCCAGCATGAGGCCCGGGACAATGTTGGAGTCTCCGATGAAATCCGCGACGAAGGCGTTTTCCGGTTCATTATAGATCTGCTCCGGGGTGCCGGCCTGCTGGATATAGCCCTGATTCATCACCACGACATAGTCGGACATCGTGAGTGCCTCCTCCTGATCGTGGGTGACATAGATAAAGGTAATCCCCAATTCGTTTTTGAGGCGGATCAGCTCGTACTGCATCTCCTGGCGAAGCTTCAGGTCCAGTGCCCCGAGCGGCTCATCCAAAAGGAGAAGCCTCGGCTCATTCACGATCGCCCGTGCGATCGCGATCCTCTGCTGCTGCCCTCCGGAGAGAGAATCGATGCTCCGCTTCTCATAGCCCACCAGATTCACAAGCTTCAGAGCATAGCGGACCTTGTCCCGGATATAGCTCTCCGACTTCTTCCGTATGCGGAGTCCGAAGGCAATATTTTCAAAGATATTCATGTGCGGAAACAGCGCATACTTTTGAAAAACCGTATTCAGCTGTCTCTTGTTCGCCGGAAGGTCCGTGATATCCCGCCCCTCAAAAAAAACCTGTCCTCTGTCCGGCCTCTCGAAGCCCCCGATGATCCGAAGCGTCGTAGTCTTGCCGCAGCCGGAAGGTCCCAGCAGTGTGACGAAGCTGTTCTCCCGGATCGAAAGATTCAGTTCATCCAGGATGATCTCCCCGTCAAATAATTTGGTGATTCCCTTTAAATCAATCAGCGCTCTTTCCAACTCATAAAAACCTCCTTCTTCCCTTTACCGCTCCCGCGGCGTTGATTGTATTTTATCAAAAAGCGCTGTAAATACAAGCGCTATTGATCCCCCCGAAATTTATTGATAAAATGAGCTTCGAAAAAAGAGCGGCTCGCGGGAAAGCTCTGAAAAAGAGAGGAAAGAAGAGAGGAAAAAAGTGGAAAAAAGCCCAGAAAAAAAGAAAGAGAACGCTTCGAAAACTGCCTCCGAAAATCGCTCTCTCCCCTACCGGCTGTCCCGCATCTTCCTCTCTACCCTCTACCTGAGCGCCTTTACCTTCGGCGGAGGCTATGTGATCGTCACGCTCCTCAAGAATAAATTCGTGGATCAGCTCCACTGGATCGACGAGGAGGAGATGCTGGATCTCGTCGCGATCGCGCAGTCTTCCCCGGGCGCGATCGCCGTAAACGGTGCGATCGTCGTCGGTTATAAGCTCTGCGGCATCCCCGGCATCCTCTTTGCCGTCCTCGGGGCCGTGCTCCCTCCCTTTTGCATCCTGACGCTGATCTCCTTCTTCTACGACTCCTTCCGGGGGAACTTCGTCGCGCAGTCCCTCTTAAGCGGCATGAAGTCCGGTGTCAGCGCCGTGATCCTGTCCGTAGTCTATGACATGGGCTCCGAGCTTGTGAAGGAGCGGGACCCGGTAAAGCTCCTGCTCCTCGTCGGGAGCTTCATCGCTAATTACTTTTTCCGGGTCAATGTGAGCTGCATCATCCTGATCGCGGCACTGAGCGGCCTCATCCGGACCCTGCTCCGAGAGAAAATACTCAAAAAGACGGCGAAAACGCCGCCCCCCTCCGATCCGGAAGGATGCGGCGCGGCTTCTTGCCACGGCAAAAAACAGAAGACAGAGGGAGAAAAAAGGAAGAAGGAGGAAAGATGATCTACTGGCAGCTTTTCCTGGCTTTTTTACAGATCGGCGCCTTCAGCTTCGGCGGAGGCTATGCCGCGATGCCGCTCATCCAGCAGCAGGTCATCACGAAATACGGCTGGCTCAGCGCGAATGATTTCACGGACCTTGTCACCATCTCCCAGATGACCCCCGGCCCCATCGCGGTGAATGCGGCCACCTTCATCGGAAACCAGGTGGCCGGTATACCGGGGGCGCTGATCGCAACGATCGGCGTCGTACTCCCGTCCTGCCTCTTCGTCACTCTGCTCGCCTTCCTCTACCTGCGCTTCCGCTCCCTCTCTCTCCTCCAGGGGATTCTGCAGGCGCTTCGCCCCGCCGTGGTCGCAATGATTTTCTCCGCCGGGCTCTTCATCCTCCTGCCGACTCTCTTCCCCTCTCTCAGCACCGCCACCGGGCTCGATATACGCGCCCTTTTTCTCTTTCTCGCGGCCCTCGTCCTCCTGCGAAAATTCAAAAAGGACCCTATCCTTGTCATGCTCCTCTGCGGCCTCATGGAGCTCTTTTCCCGCTGCGCTTTGCTGTTTTTTAGGGTCTGATCCGTTCCTCCCCCCGGCATTTATGTCCCCGATCCGCCCTCACAGAGGCATCGCAAGTATAGGTCCTTCGCGCCGCTTTGCCCCAGCGCTCAGCCCTTATCCCAGATTCTTATAAAAGTCCACAGCGCCCCGGATCTCCTTTGCATCCGGATGTCCCTTCCTCATCCCTCCGATCAGCTTGAGCGGTCCGAAGGTATCAAAGCCCTTGCAGCCATAGCTTCCGAGAAGCTTCGCATTTTTCTCCTTTGCGGCCGCGCCGATCCCCCGGCAAAAGCCGTCGCTTACGCCCCGGCCCGCGGAATACAGGAAAAAGACCGGCTTATTCTCCGGCAGATTCTCCCTGAGAAAGCTGATGAGCTGCTTTGCAAAGCCGCCATAGTATATTCCCGACGCGAAGCCGATCCTGTCGTAGCCGGACAGATCCGCCTTCTTCTGCTCCGTGATATCGATGAGTTCAACCGACCCCTCCGCTTCCCGGATCGCATCCAGAAGCTTTTTGGTATTGCCATGATGCTTCGAATAGAAACAGATCGCTGTCGCCATATAGTCTCCTTTCTCTCAGAGAGCCTCTGCAAGATCCCGCTTTCCGCGATTCCCCGGAAAGCTATCGCAATCTCAGACAGATACAGAACTCCGCTCTCTCATGACCCGCCTTCTCCCGCGCCTCCCGCATTGGCATCGGGAAGACGCCGCTTCTTTCCCGGAGGATTCCTCAGAGTCCGCCTTCTGCCGGGCCCAATCTGCAAAGATCAAAAGGCCGGAAGCCGCAAAGCGGATATGGATCCATCACCCTATTCCCGGCGGGATGCCCAAAGCCTGGGATCTCCATTTCAAATATACTGTGTTCTCTATCCTCAAAGCCTGTTATACAAACTCATCCGAGGCTTGTCAAGGAAGCGGCCGACGCCGGAAAGCATCAGAGTCTGCTTCTTCTTCCGGCATACGGAAGCTGTATGGGCTGAAACTCCCGGGAAATGACGCTTCCATCGGGTGCGGATCGGCTCTCCCCTAATTGCTGTGCTCCCGGAACCAGCGCAGCGCCCTCTCCTTCTCCTCCGGAGAGAATTTTCGGTTAAAAACCTGATCGTACAGCCAGCCGATGTTTTTCCCGGAAAGGTATCGTTTCATTTCATTCTCGGCATCATGCATCACCTTGCTGATGAGGCAGGGGGTATTGGTATATTCCTCGGGGAGAGCATCTATATTAACACTGATGGACTTACAGCGCAGCTCTTCACAGCGAAAAAGCGGCTCTTTCCCTTCAATCGCCTCGATCACATCCCAGAAGCTGATCTGCTCCGCCGGCCTGGACAGGCGGTATCCGCCCTTGGCCCCGGCAGCAGAAGAAATAATGCCCGCCTTCGCGAGCTTTGCGTAGGTTTTAGAAAGATAGCTCTCCGAGATCCCCTGGAAGCGGGACATGTCCTGAATGCGAATGCTTTTATTCTCCTCGAGTCCGGCCATATAGATCAGACCGTGAAGAGCATATTCGACCGCGACGGAAAATTTCATAGCCGATCCTCCCTGATCGCACGGATCATACATAATGCGGATAAAATTTTGCGATTGAAGATCCATCAGAAGTAGTATACAGTGATTCCCGACAAAAACAATCGCCGATAGAAATTATCGCTTATTATCAGAAAGGAGGAAATCATGCTCTTCAACGAAACTTTCCGTGACTGCCTCTCTCATCCGGGAATCGCAGCTCTTGCGACGGTCTCGGCGGAGGGAAAGCCGCATATCGCAAATACCTGGAACAAATATCTGATTATCACAGAGGATGAAAAAATCCTGATCCCATGCTATGGCTTCCATAAGACAGAAAAAAATGCAGCGGATCATCCCTGCATGGAGCTCACTCTGGGAAGCGATCAGGTTCAGGGGAAAATGGGAATGGGAACCGGTTTCCTTCTGACCGGCACTGGTCGCTTCCTAAAGGAGGGGGAGCTTTATGAGCGGATGAAGAAGCAGTGTGAGTGGATAAGCCGCGTACTGGTCTTTTCCGCGGACAGCTGCCGCCAGATCATCTGAGGATTCCGGATCAAAAATCTGCCGCCCTCATGATTCTCCTGCCCTTTCCGCCATTGAACTGAATCAAAGAAAAGCCGCCTTATCCGAGATATTGTATCCTAAGCCCGGAAGGCGGCTTAGTCACGGCCTTTTTTCAGATCAATATCTATCCTGTGGTCATTTGCATCGTAGTGAATCCGCATCTCGTATCCCTCTGCACTGCCGCTAAGGTCCGCAGCTCCCTCCTCGAGGCTGTATTTCCCTTTGTAGAAAGCCATGATCTCCTGCGCCTTCGTCTCATCGGCCTTCATGCTTAGCATAGCGGATTTTATATGATGCTCTTTATCACAGAATACGTCATACGATCTTACCTTCGCATCCTCCCCAAGGATATCTCTGATCTCCCCGGTCTCTTTTGGCAGTTTGAAGGCAGCCAGCTCACTTCTCTTGCTGAGCTTTATCTCACCGCTTCCGTCCTGCATCTCCGTTATTTCCGGTTTAGAATTAAACTCCATCTGATAAATTTCATATCCGGAAAATACGATCATAATAATAAGCGGGATCAGCACTACCTTTCTTCCCTCTTTCGACTTTAAAAGCCTGAATAAGTATTTAAATTTTCCGTAATCTCCCATAGGAAGCCTCCTCTTCCATTTCCATCAAAGAGAAAAGACATTCAGTCCGGTTCCCTTCTCATCCTTCTCCCGTCCCACCGTGCCTTCAATCACCGTGACAAAGACCTCTCCGGTGCCGGAGATTCTGAGCGCGCGGAGATGCCCGCCCTGCACCTGCATCTTCGAATTCCCGGCGCTGATATGGAGATGCAGATAGGGCTTTCCCTCCATCTCCGTGATATTTCCATTCAGCGCGGTGATCTCCATCTCCCCCCTGAGCTCCACAGAATGGTATTCCTTCTCCTCCACGCTGTACAGCCCGACATCCATGAAGTCGGCAGCTCCGATCCCGCTGACGATGCCAAGCCTCACTCCCTCCTTCTCCGAAAAGTCCAGAAGGCCTTTGACAAGCTCCTCCCCCCGGTCGAAGCGGATGACATAGTATTCCCCAAATTTCTTATACTTCATAAAAACCTCCTCTAAAATAAATTCTTTCGCGATGAACGACAAAGCCGACAAAGCACTGATCCGCGGTTTTGCGTCCTCCGCATTTCCCGCGTTCTCTGCGGCATCTTTCCTCTTTCCCTGAAGCTCCGACGGATATGCGGATCACATGCCGACAGATCCGCCTTCCGCCATGGATCAGGGATGAGAGCAGGCTGCTCTTTCCGATCAAAACATGCTCTATATCATTTGTGACGTTTCCGAAGCTCTCCCAGAAACGCCGTCAGTTCCCCGGAGCAGTTCTCCTTCTTCACCACAAAGCTTTGATTCGGCCCTAAAAGAAGATAGAAGTTTGTTTTCGTTTCTACGATCCGATAGAGCAGATCATATCGGATCTCCGCTCTGCTGATATCCGAACGGGCAATGAAGCGGTCCTCAAGGAACTCATAGTGGATGTGCTGATTCTCCAGCAGCTTTTGTGAAGAAAAACTTTTTCGTACAGAACGAGTAAATACTCCCCATAAAAGGAGCGGGTATCCCGCCGTAAGCACCAGAAAAAATCCTCCCGTAACACTGCTCCCCATGATCAGAAGAAACAGTCCTGAGGCCAGCAGGAATCCCGATATAATTATGGCGAGAATAATGATTCTCCTGCCATTCAGTACCTGGCACATCTTCTTGTATTCCGTATAATTCATTTCAATCGATGTCTCATATGCCTCTTTCATACGCCTCCTCTCCTCACGATAAAGCCCCGGCTGTCAACTGCCGCCCCTATGACTGTCCCCGCCGCTTACTCCAGTAGTGTGATATCCTCCTGATGGGCAGCGATATGTTCATAGGCAATTCTATGCCAGTCATCACTCACGCTTCCGTCCTCGTTCATGAAAAAGGTAGAATTCATATAGCGTTCGAGGATATAATCGCTGGTCTTTTGATCAAAGCCATTCCCCTGGCTGAAATCAATCCCCCTTCCGGTATTCCTTGCCATAACCGCTTCCAGAACCGGCAAGGTCAGCTCATTGACCGGGACCTTCATATCCGGCAGATCAAAGAAGCCTCCCTTTTCCTTTGTGAAGACGAGGAGACTGTTTAAGACGCCGTTTCCGACACACTTGACCCTTCGGATATCGGAAAGCTTCACCTGATGCTTTGCCCCGACGAGGCTTCCCGCCTTAAGCCTGATCTCCTTTTCCTTCAGGCTGACGGCAAGGCTCAGATCCAGCTGTTCGATATTATCGGGAAAGGCTTTCCCCAGCCTGCTCTCCGCGAAGGCAATCAGAATCGATTTCGTCTCGCGGATATTATCATATTGATGGCCGACATCACGCACATCTGTGTTGATCTCTCCGATCGCCTTTCCCTCCGCATTGCGAAAGGTCACCGTATAATTCCGATTCGAGTTGCAGTACCCGAGCAAAAACAGGGAAGCAAGCTCCGCAAATCTTATATTGAGAGATTTCTTCCCATTGGCCGACTCATATCTGATCCCCTCGCTGTCAACATGCAGCCGGTATTTCCCCGGGAGCTCGTAGTCAAGTCCCGCGTCTTCAAAAACTGCTTTCATTTCTCTTCCCCCTTCAAAAACATAATATTGCGATCTGCAATCATTATTATACACGGATTTGAAATAATCTGCAAAAGCGCCGGAGCAAGCGATATCACAGGTATATCTGCGTCATTTTCCTCGCTCTCTATCGGTCTGACATATATATGTCCCCTATTCCCGCCCCTATGAAAAAGCTGCCGATTTCCTGAGACAAGGTCCCAGGGAACCTGCAGCCACAAGGCGATCTGCCTTTCTCCCAACCCGCATCCCCCTTATGAGATGCGATGATCTCTTTGCTCTTCGCAATCAGCGTATTTTCACATCAATATCGGAGGTCTGAGACAGCTTTGAAAGATCGGCCTGCACGAGCGGATTATTTAACGCTGCGGACTTGTCTCTGGATCTGACAGGCTCATCCTTCAGAAACGGGTACTGCTGAAAGAGCTCCGCAAGTTTGCCGTCATGACAGGACAATCCCCGGCATGAGATCTCCTGCTCTTACTTATAAAGCGGTGATCGCAGCGATGGCGCCAAAGATGATCCCCGGAGAATTCGCTATGATAAGAGGCCAGTCCCTCTTCTCCTGGGAAAAACCATAGCAGACCCATAAGCTCCCGTTTATTGCCGCAACCATAGGCTGCAGGAATCCGCTTTTGTCTCCATGTAAGTTGTCAATGATTTGAGGGAAATAGGATATATACATCAGCATGGCGGTACATGTCGCGATCCATCCCAAGGTCCTAAGTGTTTTCTGATTCATCGTTTCCTCCTTTCTCTCCATAAATTCCGTGCAAAAGCATGCTTTTTGATGTTATTCAACCTCTTCTTCAGAAGCCGTACCGGCGCTTTCCCTCTGTTTTTCGGCACCATATTATACCAGCATCTGTTTTTTGTCCATATCTTTCTTTTTTATTGCTTTTTCAAGCGAATATTCTCCAAAATCAGCGAAAATATTCCGCTTTTTAAGCTGCATAATCCCAGATGGCGAAGGCAAAACGGACAAATACTTTCTCCGGGTCATTGACTTGAAACGCAATCGAATTTTCCTCTCCTATTCCTGCTTTCCGGGCGCCTTTAACTTAAATCCGCAGCGTTTTCGATGTCCTTTGTATCCATTCGTCCAAAAACTGCATCTGTTCCACGCTATGAAACCAGTGCTCGCCGCCTCTCATGACAGTAAGACTTCTCCGATCGTTTTTCGAAAAAGCCGTTATCGCATCCAGAGGAGTCAGACCATCCTCACTGCCATACAGGATATCCGTCGGGACCTTCCATTCGGCCGGATTCATCTATCCTTCTTTCTCCTCATCTGCCGCGATGATCTCCTTCCCGCGGGTGAAGTCCTCATAGCGAAGCCCCTGCCCGTCGAGCGCCATCTCTCCCACTTGATTGTCGTATGGATCAGCGCGGAATTCCGGCTCCGGAAAGCCGGTCTCCCCCATAAAGCATGCATTTGCCGCCGCGCGCCACGGATCCACATTTCCAAAATAAAAGCGATGCATCCGCATATCTCCGCGCCGCCAGGCCGCACCCCCATAGGAGAGATCCGCCGCGCGCCAGCCATACTCTCCGGTGTAGAAACGCACCCAGTCGTGCGCCCCGATGAAGCCCGGCTCCGTCTTAAGGCCGCTCTCCCAGTGCGCGGGAATGCCTGCCGCCTCGCAAAGTGACAGAAAGAGAAGCGCCTGGATGCCGCAGTCCCCGACGCGGTCCGAGGCACAGCGCTCTGCCATTCTGTCAAGACAAAAGTAGGAGGGCATAAAGCTGTAGCGCACCCTCTTTGTAATAAAATCATAGAAACGCTTCGCCTTTGAGAGCGGCTCCTTCACGCCCTCTGTGAGCCGCTCCGCCAGCAGGCGGATATAAGTTCCCGTCGAGCGGGGAAGACCTGCCTCTTCTATTTCCGCTCCCCTTCCTGCCTCCAGCTCCTCCGCGGGCGTATATAAATCCCGATAGCTTTCCGTATGCAAAAGGCTGTACTGCAGACGGAAGGCGTGGTTTTCCCGCAGCCTTTCCTCCCAGAAGACTACGCGCTGCTCGGCATCCGCCGCGCCGATCCGTCCGCCCGCGCAGAACTCCTCAAGCCGGATATCGCTCTGCTCTTCCGTATCCCGCGGAAGAGGAAGCGATGCCCAAAGCAGAGCTCCTTCCCGATATAAATGCTGCTCCAGCTTTAGCTCCGCCCGCACGCGGAGGAGCACGCTGAGCTTCCCGACGCGCTGCATCTTCTCTGCGCTTTCCCGCAAAAGCTCCACATCGCTTCCCACTGCGGAATAGCCCCGCTTTTCCGCTTCTTTTGCAAAATAAGGCTCCGTCTTGCAGAGGGAGTCAAAAAAACGCCCGAAATAACGCGGTATCCCATCCAGATACCTCCAGAAGATTTTCCCCTCTGCAAGCAGTGCGTCAAAACGCTCTTCCGAGAAATCCGGAATATAACGCCGCAGCAATCCCAGCGCTTCCTCCCGTGTATAGGGGTATTCCCCCGGCAGGCGGCGCAGTATCTCCTGCTCCGCGAAAAAGCGCTTCTTCTCCTCCGGAAGACACGCCTCCGACTCTATGAGGCGCTGAAGATAAGCAGCCGCCTCTGTGAGATTCCCGTGTTCCTTCATCCGCTCTGCCGGACCCGGAAGCGGGATATACATATACTGAAATATATTTTTACGCATGGCACTCTTCCCTCTCTTTTTTAAAGCACTCCGGGATGCCCGCAGTGCAGACATCCCGGAAATCTCACAGCCATTTCATATCATGCGGCAAAAATCAATCCTTCCCTCCGGGGGCGCAGCCATCCACTCTCCCCCATTTAAGCCTGTGTCAGGATTCCCCGCATTTTAAAGGCCGGGACTAGAGGAAGAGGCGCAGCAATGCCCCCATGCCAAGTCCCATAAAGTTTCCGATCGCCGCGCCGAGCACGCCCATGAGCACGCCGATGCCGGCATAGGAGGGGTCGTAAGCAGAGGCCACGATCGGCGCGGATGCGGAGCCTCCGATATTGGCGAGCGATGCCGTAGAGACCATGCAAAGATCCCAGTGAAACAGCTTTGAGAGAAGATACATGAGCAGCACATGAATGAGCAGAATCAGGATACCATATACCACCCACATCGGCGCCGAGAGAAGATCTACCACAGAAGCGGTCGAGGCCAGCAGTGAGACAACGGTATAGAGATACACATTGGAGAGCTCCTCCACCGCCGGAAGCCTGCCCAGCGAAGTGCCCGCACAGATCAATCCCAGGATACTGACGAAAACCGTCGTGAGCGTTCCCTTATCGAACATGCCAAGCCCCACCGCGGCGAGCCCTGCACTGCAGCTTTGCCCCACCATCTGGGAGAGAGCAGAGACCATGAGAGAGAGTCCGATCAGGAAAATCCAGTCCGAACTGTCCGCACTCTTCTTCTCCTTTGTGAGCTCGGCATTTGTATTCTCCGCAATGGCCTGGAGCTTGGAGGTATCCGCCTTGACGGCACTGTTCCAGCGGCCCGCATATCTCACAGCGAGCAAAAGCAGGGCAATCCAGACAGAGTAGCAAACGGTATCCAGCGCCAGCGCGCAGCTGTATGCGCCTGCGTCAACCGGGAGCGCCGCCTGCATCGCTGCCATATTCGCCGAACCGCCGACCCAGGAGGCATAGAGTGCCGCAACCGCCCCCCAGGTATCGCTCCCCAGCATTCCCTTGAAAATCGGATATCCGACCAGAAAGCCCACCGCCAGCGTCAGAGAGCAGCCGAGGAAGATTGCCGCCATGCGGCCGCCGAGCTTCGAAAGCTTCTTAAAATCGCAGCGAAGCAGCATGACAAAAATCATGGCATAGAGGATGTTGTTTTTCAGTGCGGAATATGTTGTCGAGCAGGCCTCAGAATTGTAGAGTCCCAAGGTACAGAAGATCATGTTGAGTACATAAATCCAGACCAGCGGCGGTATGAACTGGAAAAGCTTCGCCTTTGTCTTCTTCTCCAAAAAGAGCAGCATTCCCGCCAGAAAAACAAGAAACGCAATGTAGGCAAATCCACTCGTAATCATAGTTGTCCCCCTTCTGCTTCTATTCTCTTTTTCCGATACTTAGTCCAGGTAACGCAGTCCCTCCACACCGCGGATACCCATGCCGGCCTCATCGGAGACGCTGATCCGCTTCTCCTCAAAGCGCGCTCCTCCGAGAATCGGATCCTCGCTGCACAGCACCGGGCCGTCCAGATCGATGCGGGTAAATATCTTCCTTGCGCAGGCGAGCTCTGCCGCCGCATTGACGGAGATCTTCGCTTCCAGCATGCAGCCGATCATACATTCCACGCCATATATCTCTGCCGCCGACGCAATCTTCAGCGCATTGTAAATACCGCCGCACTTCATCAGCTTGATATTGATGAGATCCGCTGCCCGAAGCTCCAGTACCTTCATCGCGTCCCGCGGAGAGAAAACGCTCTCATCCGCAAGTACAGGCACATAGCTGTGATCCGTCACATACTTTAATCCCTCCAGATCGTATGCCTTGACCGGCTGCTCTACAAGCTCAAGCCTCAGTCCCTGCTCCTGCATCTCATTCAGAATGCGCACAGCCTGCCTCGGCTGCCAGGCCTGATTCGCATCAATCCGAAGACAGATATCATCACCTGCCGCCCGCCGAACCGCCCGCAGACGCTCCACATCGAGCTCCGGGTTCGCGCCGACCTTGACCTTCAGGCAGTCATAGCCGCGTTCGACTGCATTCGCCGCATCCCTCGCCATCTCCTCCGGCTCATTCACACTGATCGTGATATCCGTCACGATCTCCTTCCGCGCCCCGCCCAGCAGCTTATAGACGGGAAGTCTGTACCGCTGCCCATACAGATCCCAGAGCGCCATATCTGCCGCGGCCTTCGCGCTGCTGTTTCCGACCACACAGGTCTGGACGAGCTGCATCAGATCCTCAAATGCATCGATGTCTCTTCCCAGCAGACTTGGGATAATGTGCTCCTTCAGCGCCCCGATGATGGCTCCCGTCGTATGCCCGGTCACAGCGCCTGTCGGCGGCGCCTCGCCGTAGCCCAGTGCTCCCGTGTCGGTGTGGATCTCGACTATGATGTCCTCCACACTCTTTACCGTGCGAAGCGCCGTCTTAAACGGGAGCCGCAGCGGCACCGATATGGTCCCGAGCCGTATCTTTATAATTTTCATGACGTTCCTCCTTCTCCGAAGTCGATTTGCCGGGCAGGCACCAAGCCATTGAAGCAGCAGTCTACTGTTGGAAAAAGAGGATAAGCGGAATCAATTTGTTTCTTGATATGATTTGATTCAAATTGATTCCGTCTATCCTCTTTCTACAGGGTATACGAATATTGCTGCTATCCAATTGTTATTAGGGCAGAGATATGACGCCTATTTCATCCTTGATGCCTTCGCCTTCTCCGGTGCAAATTCGATCTTAAGAACCATCCCCATCCCTTTCGCCAGCCGCTGCAGCGTTCGGATCGAGGGGTTGGCATTGCCGTGTTCCAATTTGCTGATATCCGCCTGGGCAATCCCTGTGCGCTCTGCAAGCTCCTTCTGCGTCATTCCGGATTTCTGCCTGGCATCAATCATGGCCTGATTCACCGCGTGCTCCGCTTGAAGAGCTTCGTATTCTCTGCGAATCCCGGGATTCTGAAGCTGCCCCTGAAGAAAATCATCAAATTTTCCACTCATAAGCACCTCCCTTTCCGTCCCGTCCAAACCGTCTTCCCGATAATTCCTCCTCGCTTTCTCTATTCCACTCTGCGGCGTCTTTTGTAAAAGCACTTGCCAGCCTCAAATCTCATCCTCTTCCCCTCTTAATAAATTATAGGTTTTATCCCATATTGTCAAGTATAATCTGCCTCATCCCTGAGCCCGCATAAGAACCGCTAACACGGATCAGAAAATCCAAATACAAATATAATTGACATTCATAATTAAGAATTTTATAATACAAAAGTCGAAATGCTGTTTATTTTTACGACTTCGGTCGGACTGTGCTGTGAGCTTGCGTTTCTCTCCCGACAAGGCCCGGAATCTTCCACGCGGGAATAATGATGCGGAAATGAAAGCCGGAATTTATAAACTATAGCAACAGCAGAATATTTCATCGCTGGGAATTCAATATCTACAGACTTCTGCGGCAGGACTGAGCTTCGTTATTGAGTCTATGAGTCTATGCTTCGAAGGATCTGAATCTCAAAGACAGATGCAGAACGGAACCGGCAAAAACAAACAGGAGGGAAAATCATGGGACTTTTGGATTTCGTCAAGAAAATGGCGACGGGGGCTTCCGATGAGGACAATCGGAAAAACAAGGCGCGTATGCGGGAGATCTTTAACTCTCTTGTTCCGGATGGAGATGACTATAAGCTAATTTACTGCCACATGGAGGTCAGTCACAATGCCGTCCTTGTGGAGGTAAATGTGCACAGTAATTATATCGTGGGATATAAGACGGGAGAAGTCGCGGTGGTCTCCGTCAATGCAGACCTGACGGAACATGGAGAGGCGGAGTTCTTTAACAGGGAAAACGGATCTTCCATAAAAGCAAGCTGGACAGGCTATTGTATCGCGGAAAACGGCAAGGCTTCCTATCAGTTTGAGCCGATAACGTATGAGCCCGGAATCAAGCGTGAAGCAAAGTATTCCGTAGCAGTGACCCAGTCCACGGAGGAGGTCTCTGCCTTCCGCAGATTCTTTAAGGCAGGGTTATAAAGCAGAAAACGGATTGCGTCGTAATTTTATCCATGATAAGTTTGGATAAATTTACGAAGGCCATAATCGGAAAGGGAGAAGAAGAATGATTCAAACTCCAATGATCGTAGCTGTAGTCGTGGTGGTCTGGGCCGTGTTATTTGTCATTTTTATGATCCTGGGCCGAAAGAGAAAGAATGCGGAGAGGAGTTTTATAGAATCCAACAAGGATAAAGCTCTTCTCCATTTGTATTGCAGGAAGATAAAGATTGACGGACAGAAGCTTTCTTCCCTGCCGCATATCACAGGACAGAATCTGCAGCAAATCGCAGCTCTGCCTTCGGGAAAGCACACCTTGGAAGGGATCTTTCAGTCAACGGAGCTCGCGGGGATGAAGACCCGGAATGTGGAATCGGAAAAACTGAGTTTTGAAATCTCTTTGGAGGCGGGCCACAGCTATACCGCCGCGATGTATTTTTATTCCTCGGAAGAGAGAAAGGAATATTATAAGGGCAATGTCGGAAAGGTCATTGCGGAGATTCCGCTCTCGCTGCTGCCGGAGAGCGCTCATCCCAAGGCATACGTGATCGTCTATCAGGAGGATTAAAGATAAAATTTGTTTCCGGCCCTTGCCAAGATCATGGCTCAGCGCCTTTGCCGTCACAATCAAGCTTGTCAACTGCGAAAATGCGGGGGGGAAGCCCCGATGCCTCCCGCCGGAAGGACTGCTCCTACTGCGTGCGGTACAGACCATGAGATGAAGAAGGAAAGCCGGGTGCTCACCCGGGTGCTGCGGATTTTCTGAAAGTCCGTAAATTTAATGATCTATGGATGTAAAGCATTCACAGCTTATCCAGCAGCAATCCGATCAAAATAAATCCGAATGCGTTCCCGTTCGGAATAGAAAAAGTTCAAGCTCATTTTGATCCACTCTATAAATCAGCAGCCAATCCGCTTCCACATGACATTCTCTAAAGCCTCGATAATCTCCGGCCAATGCATGGTCACGATGCTTCTCGTCCAGCTCCTTTTCTCCGGCAAGTGTATCAATCACATTACGCAGATTATCGATCTTAAGGCCTCGCTTCTTTATGAGTCTTAAATCCCTCTTAAATCGATTGGACGGAACAATCTCAAGCATCAGCAGTTATCTCGCCGAACATGTCGTCAAAAGAACTGTAACTCTTATAGGCAGCCCTATTCCTCTTCATTTCCTCATACTCCGCCAATGCAGCTATGGTATCCGCATTCGGAGTCTGACGCTTCAGTTCAAAGGGAATACCATCATGGGAAACGGCGCTCTTAAGAAACATTGTGATTGCTACAGACATATTTAGACCAAGATCATTAAACAAGTTTTCTGCATTCTGTTTCAATTCGGAATCAACACGAACATTAATATTTGTAGTAGCCATTATCATCACCCCTCTTTTAGCTTCATCATATCCCTCGATAATCACATTGTCAATACACCGTAACAAATTATTATGTTTTTGTTTGCAAGAGCCATCCGGCTGCTGCGCCGTCCGCTGCGCCGGAATGCCGAGTCGGAGACATGGAGGCACTGGAATTGGGTCTTGGATCATAAAAATTTGCCACATCTCTTACCCGCTATCAACGTGGATACGCTTCATGGATGGAGCAAAGCGTCAAAAGAGGTCCGTCTAAGCCCCCAGCCTCGGTACGCACACCCTCGAGACAGCAATAAGATTACAGAGGAAGTGCAGAGGTGCCATCAGCGAAAGCATGATCCGGCAAAGGAAAATAGAAGCCCGAAAGAAGAAAATAAAGAGGAAGGAAGCTTAGAAATACGAAAGCCTCGCAGATAAAATGTGTGGTATTATACTGAAAAGGAATGCAATGACAGCCGCAGCCGGATGCATGATGCTCCGAAACAAAAGTATCCGGAATACAATCTTTCGGACGAGCGCACAGTCTGCAGAATCATGGAGGTGATCGGGCTAAGTCACAGGCCAAAGCAAAAGCCCAATGGCATCACAAAAGAAGGCAGAAAATCCCGAAAGTCCGCGGACTTCCGAAGCGGTCCTTTCGCTCGGAAAATGCGTCGCAGTATTGACAAGATCAGATTCGATTAAGGAGCGAAAAAAGGATAATTATGATTCGTGAGGCAAAGAAAGAAGACTTGGGTGAATTGCTGAAGCTCTATCTGTTTTTGCATGAAGACAGTATCCCGGAGCAAAGCGAACACCTTGAAAAAACCTGGAATCAGATCATAGAGGATCCGAATCATCATTTGATCGTAAACGAAATAGATGGTCGGATTGTTTCTTCCTGTGTATGCGTAATCATTCCGAATTTGACGAGAAACGTCAGACCCTACGCATTTGTGGAAAATGTTGTAACACATGCTGATTACAGAGGGAAAGGGCATGCCGGAGAGTGCCTGGATTATGCGAAAAAGATTGCCGAGTCAGAAAACTGCTACAAGATGATGCTGCTTACCGGCTCAAAGAAAGCGGAGACGCTCCGCTTTTACGAAAAATCCGGATACAACAGCAGCGATAAGACAGCCTTTATCATGTGGATTTGAGAGGGAGCAAGTCTTACGATCAAGGCACTTATTCTTGACTTCTGCGGAACAATAGTCCATGAAGATTCACGATTACGTCTCATGGGGACTGTTCCGCCGGAGTGAAACGAGGCAATAATCCTGCAGAAGGCTGTTTTTCATCCCGGAGCTTACGCCGCACGGATAGTTTCAATTTCACAATCCGGATTTACCCGTCTCCACAAGCCGGAATATACCGTTATAAATCTGCGACATCCATCACCTTTATTCCATTCTTCCGCAATAACTCCGCAAACACGCCCTGCCCGGAAATAATCCTGCCGGAGAAAGAGCCATCATATATTGTATTGACTCCGCATGATGGACTCCTGGATTGCAGTATAACAAGCTCTGCCCCCTGCTTTTTTATGATTTCCAATGCTATTTCAGCACCTTGGCGAAATTCCTTATCCACTGAGCTGCCGTCTTTAAGGCGAACCATGCCATTTACAATTTCCGCTGATTCCCTTGGTATCGGCAAACCGCCGAGAAGCTCCGGACAGACGGAGACCACCTCATGTGCTTTAATATAGTCGATTACTTTTTCACTATAATTGTTTCCGCCATTATATTTGCAATTCTCCCCAAGTAAACAAGCACTCACTGCTATTTTCATCATAAGACCTTTCCTTATGGTTCTTCCCTATAAATTTGTATTTGTCGTTCTTCATAGGGAGAATTGTACACCTATTCCTTTCTTCGGTATAGCATGAAAACGTTAAGGATTCGATAATTTTATCGCGGTTCCCGCAGTCGCTCCTCCTTCCTGGTAATGTAATATATAGTTGACATTATGACATGCAGGTGCTACTATTTAGATGTCAATTAAATGCGACATTATGACAAGTCCAAGCTCTGGGCCGAGACGCCGGTTTGTAAAAGGAAATGCAAGTTTGTAGTAAAAGGAGAGATACTTATGAACTATCTGTTTGGATTCGGATTGCCGTTTGCTCTTGTTCTGTTGCTTATTCTGTTTCTGCGCAGAAAGAAATCAGTGCCTGTCATATATGATGAAATGCAGACAGCAGTAAGAGGGACCGCCTACAAGTATTCCACCATTACCGGAGTTCTCAGTGGGTTCATCGCCGCATTTCTTTTAGATCAGGATCTGCTCCCCGTAGATGGGAGCTTCGCCATGATGAGCGTCTGCTTCCTGATGATTGCCGTCTATATCGTGTACATGGTCATGAAAGGCGTCTATTTTGGTATCTCAGGTCACTGGAAGAAATGGACGGCACTGATCCTTGTGATCGGTCTTTGCAATATGATCACAGCTGTGCTTCGTATCTGTGAAGATGGACTGCCGGAGAAGAAACTGACCATCATTAACACCCCTGTGATGACGGGTACTGTGTTTATCATCATCGCAGCAGCCGTATTGATTCAGAAGGCGAGAGAAAAGAGGAGCGAGGACTCATGAAAAATCTGAGAATGAAGTCTGCCAGAGCCGCGAAGGACCTCTCTCAGCAGCAGCTCGCCGATCTCGTAGGAATCTCCCGTCAGACGATCAACGCAATTGAAAAAGGAGATTACAATCCTACGATCCGGCTCTGCACCGCGATCTGCAGAGCTCTGGGCAAGACTCTTGATGAGCTTTTCTGGGAGGAATAGCAAGTGCTGTGTCATTAAGAGCTGCACTAAGTTCACTTTTTATGGCTATAAAGTCCTGCTTCCATTTTTCATCATATGGAAGCAGGGCTACGTGTTCTGTCCTCATTCAATCATTTCTCCAACATTCCAATTGCATCTTCCAAGGAAACACATTCTGCAAATCTTTTTGGCCACATCATCTCGTTGTAGTATCTGTAGGTAGTCTCAGCATCCATGTAGCCATTATCAAAAGTAGAGTTTGTTCCTTCCGGGATAATCACTCTGAATCCCCTTTCAAATGCCGATTTCACCGATGCATCAATGCAAAAGTTTGTCTGAAGACCGACAATCATCACATCCTTGTCATCCTCTTTCTCCAGATACTCCGTCAATTCTTTATTACCAAAGAAGCTGTTGATTTTTTTCACAAAAATCTTCTCTCCAGCTATCGGCGCCACCTGTTCGGCAATTTCGAAATCCCTGTCACCGACAGAAAATCCGGTTCCCGGCCCATCGTCGTGCTGAACATAAATAAGCTCAACGCCATTCTTCCTTGCAGTATCGATGATATTTGTCACATTCTTTATGAAACCATCAAAATCATATAATCTTTCGTCTGTGATTCCTTTTTGTATATCTATAACTATAAGCTTCACTGAGCATCCTCCCCATCCAATGTTTTGAGCTAATAACCATACTGCAATTCCAATGAATCTTTATTTAGGCATATTCCAAAACATATTCCAAAATCGCATTTTACATGTTTAAAAATATCTTCTCTTTGTATCATTGCCACTGCTCCCCTTACATAAACCTGGCCGTCAGGCTTTCCGGACTCTGCCGGATTTCATCGGGACTGCCATATGCGATGATCCGGCCGCCCTCTTTTCCGCCGCCCGGTCCCATATCAATGATATAATCGGCATTCTTTATTACATCAAGATCATGTTCAATGACCACGACAGTCGCTCCATGATCAATCAAGGTCTGAAAAACATGCAGCAGCGTCTTCACATCCTGCGGATGCAGGCCGATTGTCGGTTCATCGAAAACAAACACGGAATCGCTCTGCCCTTTCCCCATCTCACTGGCAAGCTTTAAGCGCTGCGCCTCGCCGCCGGAAAGGCCCGGCGTTTCCTCTCCGAGTGTCAGGTAGCCGAGACCGAGGTCGTGCAACACCTGCAGGCGCTGCTGCAGCAATTTGAGTCCGCCGAGTGCATGCAAAACCTGATCCACACTCATATTCATGAGATCCGGCAGACTGTATTCATTACCGTCCTTCGCCCTCCGGCGGATGTCAAAAGCCTCCCTGCTGTACCGGGAGCCACGGCAGTCCGGACATGGAATTTTTACGTCCGGAAGAAACTGGACGTCAAGAGAGATCTCCCCTGTTCCGTCACAGGTCGGACAGCGAAGCTTCCCCGTATTATAAGAGAAATCTCCCGCCTTGCAGGAGTGTTCCTTCGCGTCCGCCGTTTTCGCGTATACTTTTCTGAGCCCGTCATGGACATTGGCGTAAGTCGCCACGGTCGAACGCACATTGATGCCGATTGGCGCGGCATCAATCAGCTTGACCTCAGTGATTCCTTCCGCTTCAATGTTTTTCACGTGTCCCGGCAGCTTCTGCCCGCTGATCTTTGCCTTCAGCGCCGGGATCAGGCTTTCGAGCACCATCGTCGTCTTTCCGGACCCGGAAACCCCCGTCACCACGGTAAGCCGCCCCACCGGTATCCGCACATCCAGCGGATGTACGGTGTGAATTGCCCCTGTTTCCAGATGAATGGCAGCTCTCTCAAACATGACATCCGCCTGCATGACCGAGCGGATTCTTGATTCATACCGATCGGAAAGATACGGCCCGATGACAGATCCCGGATTCTTCGAAACGTCTTCGACACTTCCCTCGGAAATAACCGTCCCTCCGTCCGCTCCAGCGCCCTCTCCCATCTCGATCATCCAATCGGCGTGCTTCAACACCTGCGTGTCATGATCGACAATGACGACGGAGTTCCCATCCTCCCGCAGATCATCCATTACACCGGTCAGACCCTTGAGATTATAAGGATGCAGGCCGATGGACGGTTCATCAAGGATGTACAGAACGCCGACAAGACCGGCGCCGATTTGCGTAGCCAAACGAATACGCTGCGCTTCTCCGCCCGAGAGGGTGCCTGCCGTACGCGATAAGGTCAGGTACTCAAGGCCGACTGTCTGCAAAAAGGCCAGCCGCGCTTTAATTTCTTTCAGAACCTGCTTGCCGATAATTGCCTGTTTCTCCGTTAAATTGAGGGTATCAAAGAATTCGATCATCTTCGTCACGGTCAAGCCGGTCAGTTCATGGATATTGAGGCCGCCGACCTTAATAGCCAATGCTTCCGGACGGAGACGCGAGCCGTGACACGCCGAGCAGGGTTTGACAGTCATAAAAGCTTCAAACTGATCGCGCATCATGTCTGTCGACGCTTCTTTATAGCGGCGCTGCACCATGGGCATGACCCCTTCAAAAGGAGTCGTAAAGGATTTTACTTCACCGCGCATATTCTCATATTCAAATGTACATTCATCCGCCGACCCCCAAAGAATTTTTTCCTGCGTTTCTTTATCCAAATCGGCAAAAGAGTTTTCCACGGTATAGCCTTTCGGGCCTAAGAGTCCGCCGAGCTGGCGCATGAACCATGAATTCGGATTATTGCTGAGCGCCGCGACAGCGCCGTCGACAAAGGATTTATGCTCATCCGGCAAAACAAGAGTCTTGTCCACTTCCATCGTGCTGCCGATACCGGAGCAGGACGGGCAAGCCCCGAAGGGGCTGTTAAAGGAAAAAAGACGCGGCTCGATTTCAGGCAGGCTGATATGGCAATCAGGGCAGGCGAAGTTCTGACTGAACGTCAGGACCTTACCCGTATCAACGCGCAGGATACGAACGATACCGTTGCCGAGCTTTGCCGCCGTCTCAAGAGAATCACTGAGACGGGTCATAATTTCCGCTTTTACGACAAGGCGATCGACGACGACCTCAACGGTATGCTTCTTATTTTTTTCCATCGGAATGTCATCGGCAAGCAAGTATATTTCACCGTCGACACGGACGCGTACATAACCGTCTCTGACGAGCTGCGACAATACTTTCTGATGTGTGCCCTTGTGTCCGTCGACGACAGGCGCCATAACCATGATCTTTTGTCCCTCGCCGAGGGCAAGGACCGCATCGGCCATCTGTTCAATCGTCTGCTGTTGAATAGGTTTGCCGCATTCGGGGCAAAAGGCGGTCCCGATACGCGCGTAGAGCAAACGAAGGTAGTCATAAATTTCC
>ERZ772921.426-NODE-426-length-25939-cov-6.098710_pt1 | contig 25939 bp, 20 predicted proteins | sample MGYA00512117_ERZ772921 | MGnify/ENA primary metagenome ERZ772921 (study PRJEB29015, sample SAMEA2737944) | human oral metagenome | biome: human oral; feature: human-associated habitat; material: dental | place: China | collected 2150 ...
GCCCTCCACGGGAAAGCCCAGGAGGCCGTCCACGTCGAGCGCCGCCGTGTCCATGATGCCCTCGTCTCGAAGGTAGCTCTGGGCCACGTCGCAGCCAAACCACACGGGAAGCCCGTCCTTGAGCTGGGACACGGCAAGCTCCTTGAGCCGTGCGGGCGTGAGGTTAAGGTAGCGGACGCCACCGTCCTCGACGACGTTTCCGAGGCGACTCACCGTGAAGCTCCTGCCAAAGGGCTTGTCGGACGTGGGCGCGCTGATCAGCGACACGTAGTCGTCGAGCTCCATGCCCACGGCCTTGTCGAAGAACTCCCGGGGCGTGAAGTGGCCAGAGAGCGCGACCTTGTCGTCCTTGTCGCGAAGCCTCACGTCGAAGCTCTTTGGCGGCTCGCCCAGGCAGGTGGTGAGCAGCGTATAGACGTCTCTCATCATCTCCTTTTTCATGGAGAGGAGGTCGTCCTCGTCAGCGCCCGCAGCCGCCGTCTCGCGCAGGCGCTTGGCCGCCGCACGCAGGTAGCGCGTGAGGTAGGAGTCCATCTCGCGGGTGTTCTTGGAGCAGGCCGTCTCGGGCATCGACTCCTTGGGAACGACGCCATACTTCTTGACGAGGCTCTTGAACATGTCCCACTGGCCGCCGTCGCCAATGGGATCGGAAAGCAGGTGCGCCACCAGACGACCGGAGAGGGGCTCGTCGAGGGTGTCGAGGATGTTCTCGAAGAACCAATTGCTCTTCTCGAGCTTGTCGAAGAAGAGGGGGTAGGTCTGAGAGAACTCGAAGGTCTTGAGCTTATAGCGCTTGATCGTGCGGAAGCGCATAATATTCAAGCTTGCGAACATCCAGCAGCGGCCGGAGCGTTCCTGGTTGGTGCGCTCCCCCTGCGTGACCTCGATGTCGAACTGCAGCGTGTTTTGCGCGATGCCCTCGGGGACGCGGGCGGCCTTACGCAGGCCCACCGAGCTCACGGCGTTCTTTGCGATGACGTTTGCCCGCTCAGAGGAAAACGCCTCCCTCGAAGTCGCGAGGTCCTCGTCGGTGATGCTTCTCTTCTCGTCCATGAAAGTCCTTTCATAACCTATAGATTCACTATCCAGCCCGTCGAGCATAGCACGGTTGTGGGTGTGGGTGTCCAGCCGCCCGAGGCGTCACGTTCCGCTCTCAGATCGCGGCACGACTTGCCTTGCTGCGCACCGCATCCCGCTATACTGGCTTTAGGTGCCGTTCCGGCCCCGACGTGCCCGCTTTTCTTGCAAAGGATGCCGATGAGCCCTCAGCCGCATGACCCTTCCCATGATCTTTCCAGCCTCGTTCCCGTCCACGCGCTGCGCGTGCTCGAGGCGCTCGAGCGCGCGGGCGCCGAGGCCTGGATCGTCGGGGGCTGGGTGAGAGACGCCCTGCGCGGCTGCCCTGCCCACGATGTGGACATCACGACCTCTGCGCGCTGGCAGGAGGTAGAGCGCATTCTGCACGCCTGCGACATCGAGGTGCACGAGACGGGCACCGCCCACGGGACGCTGACCGCCGCCATCGAAGGCAAGCCCATAGAGGTTACGACCTATCGGATCGAGGGTACCTACAGCGACCATCGCCATCCCGACGAGGTGCGCTTCGTGCGCGACGTGAGAGAGGACCTCGCCCGTCGCGACTTCACCATCAATGCCATGGCCTTTCATCCCGCGCGCGGCCTGCTTGACCCCTTTGGCGGCCGCGATGACCTTGTGCGGGGGGTGATCCGGGCGGTGGGCGACCCAGATGGGCGCTTTGGGGAGGACGCGCTGAGGGTGCTCAGGGCCCTGCGCTTCGCCGCGCGCCTTGGCTTTGCGATCGAGGGGAGGACCCAGGAGGCGCTTCGCACGCACGCCTCAGGGCTGCGCAGCATCGCGAGCGAGCGCATTGGCCAGGAGCTCTCGGGCATCGTCATGAGCGGGCGGCTCGCATGGGCGCTCATGGCCCAGACCGAGGTCATGTGCGAGGCCATCCCCGAGCTTAGAGCTTGCGTGGGCTTTGAGCAGCACAGCCCCTACCACGCCTACGACGTGTTCGAGCACACGGCGCGCGTCTGCAGGGCCGTCGAGGAGTTCACGGGTGGCCTCGCCTCTGCCGAGCTGCGCTGGGCGGCGATGATGCATGACATCGCCAAGCCCCAGACCTTCACGAGGGACGAGAGTGGGCGCGGTCACTTCTTTGGTCATCCCAGACGCGGGGCGGACGTCACGCAAGGCGTGCTCAGGAGGCTGGCGCTGCCAAAAGAACTCGTGGCATCCGTGGTGGCGCTCATCCGCCTGCACGACCATCCCCTGAGCCCGACGGAGCGCTCCGTCTCGCGGATGCTCCTTGCGCTTGAGCGCGCGTGCCCGGGACATGCGCGGGAGCTTGCCTTCTCGCTCATCGACCTTAAGCGCGCTGACGCGGTGTCAAAGACCGTCACCGCTGCCTCGTATGCCATTGAGCTCGACCGAATGAGCGAGCTGCTGCGGCGCAAGGTCGCACGTGGTGTCTGCTGCCGGGTTAGTGATCTTGCCGTGGGTGGTGCAGACGTCATGCGCGAGTTGGGAGCGGCGCCGGGCCCTCTGGTCGGTGCCGTGCTAGCCGACCTCCTCGCCCAGGTGGTCAACGGGCAGCTTCCCAACGAGCGCGAGGTGTTGCTCGACGCCATCCGGACCAAGTCCAAGACCAGATCCAAGCGCAGCCTTGGCCTGCCTGAGGACCAGTCCTGACTCGCAGATCAGCTCCGACTCGCCGTGTGGGCGTGAGGGTTACCGTTTCCTCTCGGTGAGGGGCCTGCCGCCTCACCTCCCAGTCTCATGAGCTGGACGAAACGGTCGATGACCCGCGCCGTGGCGCCCCAGACGGGTGGGTCGGTGTCATAGAAGGGAATGTGGTCAACCTTGTTGCGCCAGGCGTAGTCGCGCCCTTGCGGGACCAGCTCCCAGGGGAAGTCGTCGGGAAACTCGCGAAGCAGGGAGACCTCGTAGCGACGTGGCTCGTGCGAGAGGAACCATGCGAGCGGGATCCTGAACGTGTGCTCGACCTCGTCGGGGCTGAAGCTACCCCCATAGTTTGCTATCGTGCCCACGAAGGCATGGAGCGTCGAACCACCGGGCCCCTCGATGCCACCGAGGTCTGAGAGAAGCTGTATCTGCGAGGGAGCGACAAGAAGCTCCTCGGCTGCCTCGCGCAGGGCAGCCTCCTGTGGTTGCTCCCCAGCCTCGATGGAGCCTCCCGGCAGGCAGACCTCCCCGGGTTGGGTGGTAAGCGAGCGCGCCCGTCTCTCGAAGAGCACGTCATAGCTACCGTCTTTCCCACTGGCATCGACGAGCGACACGAGTACGGCGGCCCCGCGCCTCTTGCCCTGCCATCGCGCGAGCCCGCGCTCGAGCCGTCGTCTGATGTCCATGCCGCCTCCCGCTCACGTCGTTGGGGTCCATCACGTAGGATGGGTAAATGATAGCGCTATGGTAGATTATAGGATCGTTCGAGTGGGGAGGATCGGGCGATGAGACTCGAACGACATCCGTCCCATGACCTTCAAACGGGTGGGGCTTTACCGTCGAGATGGCGTGGATTATTCATGACGAGAAAATCAGCTGGTCTTGTCAGGCCTTAGCGGCTATAGTCTATCTTCAATCGAAGAGCGAGGCCAAACCTGTGAGGCGGAAGGTAGACGCAGCACGCGCGTACAGAGATTCCGAGGTGCTGAGATTCGGGACGAGATGCGAGGCGTTGAGTGGACCGCTGAGGGCGCACCGAACGGACCTGTGAGGTCTTACTAGGCTGCGACGTAAGGCACGCGTTAGCTGCCGGGGATGTGATGGCATCCCAAAAGTGCGCGGGCAGCTATGCTCGCGAATCAAGGTGGCACCGCGGACTGCTGCACCTCATGGGTCCGTCCTTGACGTCCGGTTACAGTGGATTGTCGGGGATGGGCTTTTTTGTCCCCGCACAGGGGAGGTCGAGGAATGTATCCGTCCTTGGAGGAAGTCCGGCGCATCGCTGCGTCTGGTGACTACCGACGCGTTCCCGTGAAGCGGGAGCTACTGGCAGATGACTTCACCACAATAGGGGTATTGAGGGCGTTGCGCGCGACGAGCGCCCATGTGTTTTTGCTCGAGAGCGCGGAGCCTGGTCAGCACGCGGGCCGATACTCCTTTCTGGGCTTTGCGCCCAGCATGGAGCTGAGCTGCCTTGACGGCACGCTGAGGGTTCGTCGTGACGTCGAGCTTGCCGGGGCAGATCCCGCAGTTGAGGTCCACCAGGTGGATCATCCCAAAGACTATCTCCGTCGGCTCATCGACGAGAACCGCACGCCGCAGCTCGAGGGCTTCCCTACGTTCACGGGCGGTCTCGTGGGCTATTTCTCCTATGACTACCTCAAGTACTCTGAGCCCACGCTGCGACGCAAGGGCCTGGGGCAGGAGGACTTCCTCGACATGGACCTCATGCTCTTTGACGATGTCATTGCCTTTGACAGCTATCGCCAGCGCGTCATACTCATGACGGGCGTCCGCACGGACGACGTTGACGCGTCCTTTGCCCGCGCCGGCGCACGTCTCGATGCCATGGAGCGCCTCATTCGCACGGGCAGGCGCAGGGACTTCGAGCCGCTGCGCCTTAAAGGTGAGCTCACACCGCAGCTTAGCGAGGCGCAGTGGAAGCGCATGGTCGAGGTCGCGAAGGGCCACATCTACGAGGGCGACATCTTCCAGGTAGTGCTCTCGAACCCTATCTCTGTCCCGGCAGAGGGGAGCCTCCTCGACTGCTATCGTCTCTTGCGCTCCGAGAACCCCTCTCCCTACATGTTCTACCTCAGCTCAGATGACGTGGAGATCGCAGGCGCGAGTCCCGAGACCTTAGCCAGGCTCGAGGATGGCACACTTTACACCTATCCGCTCGCGGGTACCCGCCCGCGCGGCGCCACCAAGGATGAGGACGAGGCTCTCGCCCGAGAGCTCCTCTTGGACGAGAAGGAGCTCGCCGAGCATAACATGCTCGTCGACCTCGGCCGCAACGACCTTGGTCGGCTCGCCAGGCTCGGTAGCGTGAGGGTCGAAAGCTACCTTGAGGTCCTGCGCTTTAGCCACGTCATGCACATCGCATCGTCCGTCTCGGCTACCATCGCCGACGGCTGCGACGCCGTGGACGTGATCGACGCGGTCCTTCCGGCAGGCACGCTCTCGGGTGCTCCCAAGCTCCGTGCCTGCCAGATCATCCAGGAGCTCGAGGGCGCGAAGCGTGGCATCTACGGTGGCGCCATCGGCTACATGGACCTCTCGGGCAATCTCGATACCTGCATCGGCATACGGCTCGCATACAAGAAGGACGGTCGGGTCTGCGTCCAGTCAGGAGCCGGCATCGTGTCCGACAGCGTGCCCGGGCGCGAGTTTCAGGAGTGCCAGAACAAGGCCCGGGCTGTCCTGGACGCGCTTTGTAAGGCGCAAGGAGGCATCGACTGATGATCATCCTCATCGACAACTACGATAGCTTCACCTATAACCTCTACCAACTCTTGGGAAGCGCTCGTCCTGACGTCAGGGTCATCCGCAACGACGCGATGGGCGTAGCCGAGCTCAAGGGCCTCGAGCCGGATGCGCTCGTCCTCTCTCCCGGTCCGGGACGCCCCGATGAGGCGGGCGTCTGTGAGGCGGCCGTGCTCGCCCTCTCGGGCGTAGTTCCCATCCTTGGGGTGTGCCTTGGACACCAGGCCATCTGCGAGGCCCTTGGTGCCACCATCGTCCATGCCGAGCAGATCACGCACGGTAAGTCGTCACTCGCTGCGCTCGACGAGGGCTCACGGCTCTTTGGTGGCATCGGACCGACCGCACGGGTCGGACGCTACCACTCGCTCGAGGTCGACCCCAAGAGCCTGCCCGCCTGCCTGCGCGTGAGCGCCTCGACCGAGACGGGCGAGGTCATGGCTGTGGAGCACCTGAGCCATCCTACCTTTGGCCTGCAATTTCACCCCGAGTCCATTCTCACGCCGTCGGGGGAGAAGATCGTGCGCAACTTCATGAGCCTCATCGAGTGAGGGCGCTGCGCTTTCGGTACCACGCGGGGACGCCCGGCCTTACCCCCACGGGCCCGTCCCCGCCCCACAAGCCCGCCCCACGCTCGTCACGCGGGGGTTGGGCGATGACACGACCCATCAACAGGAGGAAGCGACCATGATCAAGGAAGCCATAGACAAGATAGTTCAGCACGGGGATCTCAGCTACGATGAGGCCTATACCACGATGCGAGAGATCATGGGCGGGAAGACCTCGCCCACCCAGAACGCGGCGTTTCTTGCCGCCCTCTCGACGAAGTCCACCAAGGCCGAGACCATAGACGAGATATCCGGTTGTGCCGCCGCGATGCGCGAGCTGGCCACGCCCGTGCCGCACCCCGGCATCGAGACGCTCGAGATCGTGGGGACGGGAGGGGATCGCTCCGGTACCTTCAACATCTCGACGACTGCGGCGCTGTTGTGCGCGTCGGCAGGCGCTAAGGTCACCAAGCATGGCAACAGGGCCGCCAGCTCGCAGTGCGGCACCGCAGACTGTCTCGAGGCGCTCGGTGTGAACCTTTGCCAAGACCCCGAGAGGGTCCTGGCGGAGCTTGGGGGTTGCGGTATCGCGTTCCTCTTTGCCCAGAGCTACCACGCGGCCATGGGCTACGTCGGCCCCATCCGCAGGGAGCTGGGCTTTCGTACCGTCTTCAACATCTTAGGCCCGCTCACGAACCCCGCACGCCCCACATACTTCCTGCTCGGCGTTTACGACGAGTATCTCGTTGAGCCAGTGGCTAAGGTCCTCGCGAAGCTCGGGGTGAGACGCGCCTACGTCGTCTATGGCACGGACCGCATGGACGAGATCTCCCTGTCAGCGCCCACCGCCGTCTGCGAGCTCAAGGAGGGCTATTACCGCAGCTTCACCCTGCAGCCTGAGGACTTTGGCCTCAAACGCTGCAAGAAGGAGGATCTCCTGGGCGGGACGCCTGCTAAGAATGCCCAGGTCGTGCGTGACATCCTTACAGGCAAGCTCGATGGGCCCAAGCGCGACGTGGCGCTCCTCAACGCCGGAGCGGCGCTTCACGTCTGCGGCGTAGCCGACTCCGTGGCAGAGGGCATCGAGGTCGCACGGGAGCAGATCGCAAGCGGAAACGCGATGCGGACGCTCGATGCCTTTGTCAGGCAGAGCAACGCGTGAGGGGCAGGGCTGCCATGGGAGCGCACATGACGAACGGAGAGGAGAGCATCCTCAAGAGAATTGCGGCGAGGACCTGTGAGCGCGTCGCTGCCGAGAAGGTGGCCCACCCGCTGGCAACGGTGGCTGCCGCCGCTGAGGAGCGGGCCGCCAAGGAGCGAGCGGCATATCTTGCGCCCAGCTTTTCCCTCCCGTTCGAGAGGGCGCTTCGCGCGCCTGGTCTGAGCCTCATCTGCGAATGCAAGAGGGCAAGCCCCTCAAGGGGGCTCATCGCCGCCGACTTCGATCCGGTGGGTATCGCGCGAGAGTACGAGGACGCGGGCGCCGATGCCATCAGCTGCCTCACTGAGCCCTTCTGGTTCCAGGGGGCAGACAAGCACCTCGAGAGGGTTTCCCAGGCCGTCTCGATCCCCGTCCTTCGTAAGGATTTCGTGGTGGATGAGTACATGATCTACCAGGCAAAGGCCATCGGTGCCGACGCGGTGCTCCTCATCTGCGCGATTTTAGGCGACGCCCAGCTCAAGGCATACATAGGGCTCTGCGAGAGGCTTGGCCTCACGGCGCTGGTGGAGGCCTACGAGCCCGAGGAGCTGTCGCGTGCGCTCGAGGCGGGAGCGAGGGTGGTCGGCGTGAACAACCGCGATCTGCACAGCTTCGAGGTTGACTTTGGCCGCAGCATCGAGCTTAAGTCCATGGTCGGGCCTGATCGGGTCTTTGTCTCGGAATCAGGGATACGCGACGCCCGTGACCTGAGGCGCCTCGCTGAGGCTGGTGTGGATGCCGTGCTCGTCGGAGAGGCACTCATGCGTCGGACAGACAGGCGCGCGGCACTCGACGAGCTGAGAGGAGGCCTCTCATGAGGGACAGGGAAGCGACGGGCGCACGTGCCCATGAGCTGCTTGCGACGTCGGGAGACGCCTTGCGCGTCAAGCTCTGTGGCATGTCTCGAGACGAGGACATCGTGGCGGTCAACGATGCGGGGCCCGACCTTTGCGGCTTTGTCATCAACTTCCCTCGCTCGCCCCGCAGTGTCTCTCCCGAGTCGCTCGGACGGCTGGTGGGTGAGCTTGACGAGACGATCCTTGCGGTTGGCGTCTTCGTGGACCAGCCGACTGTATTCGTGGCTCAGGTCGCCCACGATCTTGTGGATGTGGTGCAGTTGCACGGATCGGAGCGAAACAGCTACATCACCCGCCTGCGCACCCTGACAGACGCCCCCATCATCCAGGCATTTCGCGTTCGCACGAACGCCGACGTCATGCGTGCGAACGCGTCTTTTGCAGACCTCGTGCTGCTCGACAACGGCTGGGGGACGGGGAGGTCCTTCGACTGGTCGCTCATCGGGGGCGTCAGGCGCCCCTTCATGCTTGCGGGCGGTCTCACAGCGGACAACGTGGCGGGAGCGATTAGGTCCCTCTCGCCCTGGGGGGTCGACATGAGCTCGGGCATCGAGACGGATGGACGTAAGGACCCACAGAAGATCAAGGCCGCGACCCAGGCGGCGAGAGGAGCTTTGCGATGAGTAACTCAACGCATTCGAGAGGACGCTTTGGTATCCACGGGGGTCAGTACATCCCCGAGACGCTAATGGGTGCGGTCATCGAGCTTGAGGAGGCGTATGGCCGCTACCACGCTGACCCGACCTTTACCGCAGAGCTTACGGGTCTGCTCGACAACTACGCGGGCAGGCCGTCTTTGCTCTATCTCGCGCATAACATGACCGAGGACCTGGGAGGTGCTAAGATCTACCTCAAGCGTGAGGACCTCAACCACACGGGTGCGCATAAGATCAACAACGTGCTCGGTCAGGCGCTCCTCGCCAAGAGGATGGGCAAGAGACGTCTCATCGCCGAGACCGGGGCAGGACAGCACGGCGTGGCGACCGCGACCGCAGCGGCCCTCATGGGCATGGAGTGCGTGATCTACATGGGCGTGAGGGACATGGAGCGTCAGGCACTCAACGTCTATCGCATGCGCCTTCTGGGCGCCGAGGTCCGAGGCGTCTCATCAGGCACCGGTACCCTCAAGGACGCGGTGTCCGAGACCTTCCGCGAGTGGGCCAGCCGTATGGACGACACCCACTACTGCCTCGGCTCCGTTATGGGGCCGCATCCCTTTCCCACGATCGTCCGCGACTTCCAGGCCGTCATCTCGCGCGAGGCGCGCCAACAGTGCCTCGACGCCGAGGGGAGGCTCCCCGACGCGGTCCTGGCCTGCGTGGGTGGAGGGTCAAACGCCATAGGCAGCTTCTACCACTTCATAGGGGACGAGGGAGTCGAGCTCATCGGCTGCGAGGCCGCCGGGCGGGGCGTGGATACCACGAAGACCGCCGCGACCATGGCCACGGGCTCGCTCGGCATCTTCCACGGGATGAAGAGCTACTTCTGCCAGGACGAGTATGGCCAGATCGCACCTGTGTACTCCATTAGCGCGGGTCTTGACTACCCGGGTGTCGGCCCCGAGCATGCGATGCTGCGTGACTCGGGTCGCGCCCGCTACGTGGCCGTAACGGACGATGAGGCCGTCGGTGCCTTCGAGTACCTCTCGCGCACGGAGGGCATCATCCCTGCCATCGAGAGCGCGCATGCGCTTGCCTATGCCATGAGTCTCGCACCAACCATGCGTGCGGACCAGATCATCATCGTCACGCTCTCGGGCCGTGGCGACAAGGACGTGGCGGCCATCGCCCGCTACAGGGGGGAGGACCTTCATGAGTAGGGACGTGGCGGCAAGACGAGAGGAGGGCGTTCGCATGGGTGGAGTGGCATCAGCCTTCACCGCCGCCGACGGTAGTCGAAAGAAGGCCTTCATCCCGTTCGTCACCTGTGGGGATCCATCCATTGGTCTTACCGAACAGGTCGTGAGGGCCATGGAGAGGGCCGGGGCGGACCTCATTGAGCTGGGCATACCGTTCTCGGATCCCACGGCCGAGGGGCCGACGATCCGGGAGGCCAACGTTCGTGCCCTCAAAAACCATGTCACCACCGACGAGGTCATCGATATGGTGGCGCGACTTCGCTCGGGGGGCCTCGGGGTCCCTCTGGTCTTCATGACCTATGCCAATATGCTCTTCTCCTATGGGCTTAAGCGCTTTGCCAAGCGCGCCGCAGAGGCTGGCGTCAACGGTGTCGTGCTGCCCGACGTCCCCCACGAGGAGAAGCAGGAATTTATGGGTCCGCTTGGGGCGGAGGGTCTCGATCTGGTGTCCCTGGTCGCTCCGACCTCACACGATCGCATCAAGGAGATTGCCTCCGACGCCCAGGGCTTCGTGTACGTCGTGAGTTCGCTGGGCGTCACGGGCGTACGCTCCAAGATCGTCACCGACATCCCCGCGATGGTAAGGCTCGTTCGCGAGGCGAACCCCACCATCCCGACAGCCGTGGGCTTTGGTATCTCTACGCCCGAGCAGGCCGCCACCTTGGCTGGCGAGTCCGACGGCGCCATCGTGGGCTCGGCCATCGTCAGGCTCTTGGCGCAGCATGGAGCAGATGCCGTGCCCTATGTCGAGGACTACGTGCGAGAAATGGCGAAGGCGACGCATGGGGCCTAGCGGATCCCACGCAGGTGCGTATGCGGAGGGGAGTTCCCGTACCATCTTGTGTGCTATGGTCATGGAAAAGCGGTGTTCAGGAGTCGTGGGAGGTATTCGTGATGGCAGATCAGGAGGGGAGAGGGGGCCTCTGCACGCCGACGCGCTGGCGACTCATCGCGTCGGGGGTGCTTCTGGCCGCCTGCCCTCTGCTCGTGCTCCTCTTTGAACGTTTTGGCGAGGCGCTGTCTGGTGGCTATCGCCCGTTCTCAAAGGGACTCCTCTCCCTTCAGGCGACCGTCGCGAGCGTCGCGCCCTTCGCGCTGTGGGACTTTCTCGTCGTGGGCCTTGCCTTAGCCGCACTTTTCACCCTCGTTCGTCGTGTCGTACGAAGGCGTCCCTTGCTGCCGTGGCTCTCTGTCATCCTTTTGGTCAGCTCCGCGACGCTCTTCCTCTTTGTGTCGGGTTGGGCGCTCAACCACTACGCACCCTCGCTTGCCAACGAGATCGGTCTTGAGGTGGGGGCGTACACAGACGATGAGCTTGCGGCGACGACCAGACACTACCTCGAGCGGGCCGCAGCGCTGGCCCCCTCGGTTCCCAGGGGTGAGGATGGCGAGCTTCTAAGGCAAGACTTCTATGAGTTGGCGCGTATCGCAGGTGGCTCGTACCGTGAGCTGTCGGAAAGCTACGGTATCTTCGAGGGATCTCAGGCGCCTGTGAAGGCCCTCTTGCTGCTGGGGGAGCCGCTGCTTCTCAGTGGGCACGTGGGAATCTTCTTCTCTCCTACGGGGGAGTCGAGTGTGCCGGTCAACTGTGCGGTAGCGGACCTGCCGTTCACGATGTGCCACGAGGCCGCGCATCGCCTGGCCATCGCGCGCGAGCAGGAGGCGAACTTCGCCGCCTTTCTCGCCTGCACCACGAGTGACGACGTGAGGTTTTCCTACTCGGGCTACTATAGCGCCTTCTCCTTTTGCTACGGCGCCCTGCGCCGGAGCGATCCCGACCGTGCAGCCCGCCTGCTCGACGAGGTGCGCACATCTGGCCTCGATGCTGGTGTCGGTCTCGTGCTTGCTGACCTCGTGGCGACGGGCAGGCACTACGATGCCTATGAGGGGTGGTTCGGAAGGGTCGGCAGTGCCGTCAATGATGGCTACCTTCGGAGTTTTGGCGAAAGGGAAGGCGTCAAGTCATACGGTCTTGTGGTCGACTACCTGATAGCGTGGGACAGGCGATGAGTTCCTTGTTGCCTGAGGATGTCGCAGCGCACTTCGCCGTCGTGCCTCACCAAAAGGCGCACTCCGTGCCGGCGGCTCACGAAAAAGCGCACTCTGGACGGGAGACGTGACGGAAAAGCGCACTCTGTGCCGACGGTTTACGAAAAGGCGCACTTTGGGCCGCGCCCCCACTTCGTGCCTCACGGAAAAACCGCACTCTGCATTCTATGCATGTTATGTGCCGCTTCCCATAGGGTGTCCGATCTCTCGTTGGGGTAGTGGCACGACGGCTAAGTTATGGCTGGTACGGTATGTAGCAATCCGACTGCATGCGTGTCTTACTTGCAGCAACTGCGAGACGTTACAGCTGGCACGATCGGTATGGATGAGGGAGGTTGTGATGGCAGCATTCGACGAGGCCATTCTGGAGGAGAATCGCCGCCGCATCATCAGGTACTTTGAGAGTGGCGCGCGCGAGCTGCAGGGTCCCGGGACCCTTGGCACCGAGGTTGAGCACTTCGTGATCGCGGATGACGGAAGGCCCATCACCTATGAGCCCGAAGATGGCCTCATTGGCATACGAGACGTGCTGGAGCACATCGAACGGCTCTATCCCGAGCACACCCGCAACGAGCAGGGTGACCTGCTGGGTCTTGGTGGTCCTGAGGGCACGGTCACCCTGGAGCCTGCGGCGCAGATCGAGGTCAGCGTCGCGCCGCATGTGGCGGTGGCTGACGTCATGGCGGGCTATCGCCTGTTTCGCGAGCGTGTGGACCCCTACCTTGCTAAGCATGGTGCCCGTCTCCTGAGCGTGGGCTACCATCCAACGCGCAGAGCTCGCGAGCTCGCTCTTATCCCCAAGTCTCGCTATGACTTCATGGACCGTTACTTCGCCCACATAGGTCTGCACGGCGAGCGCATGATGCGGGCATCTGCCTCAACGCAGGTCTCGGTGGACTTCTCAAGCGAGCGGGACGCCGTTCGCAAGCTGCGCGTTGCGTCGGCGTTGGCCCCCGTGCTCACGGCCATCGCGGACAATACGCGCGTGTTCGAGGCAGAGGCCAACCATGTCCCCCTCGCCCGCCTGCGACTCTGGCGTGACGTGGACAACGCGCGCTGCGGAACCATACCCAACGTCTTCAGCGACGGCTTTGGCTTTGGCGACTACGCGGACTGGCTGCTTGGGACTCCGCCCATCTTTGTGACGCGACCCCCTGTGAGGGGCACCTCCCCTTCCCGCGTGCGGGAGGCATTCGATCTGCCGTCATCACTCATGTATGCCGATGCTCCCATGGGCACGCAGGACATCGAGCATCTGGTGTCGATGTTCTGGCCAGATGCGCGCCTCAAGCGCTTTGTGGAGATCCGCCCGGCAGACGCCCTGCCCGAGCAGGGGGTGGCCGGCTACACGGCCCTCATCAAGGGCCTCTTCTACTTCGAGTCCTCCCTGCGCGCCGTCGAGGACGCACTGGGCGTGGAGGGCGGGTCCTGGAGGTTGCGCGCCGCCGACGTCGAGAAGGCCATCGCCTCGGTCAATCGACGAGGGTTTGGTGGCGTGCTGTATGGCCTGCCGCTTTCGGAGTGGGAGGACCTGCTCTTCTCACAAGCGCGTCAGGCACTCGACGGCAATGAGGGCAGACTCCTCGACTGGCTCGAGGGGTTTGCCCATGACAAGGACTGGTGGCAGACAGGCGAGCGTCCATGAGACAGGTCCCATTGCTTGCTGTCCCGTCCCGCTCAAGAGAAGTTCCCATCGCGGATACCCACTGCGCCTGGAATCTCGTCGCGCCCAGGCGCTCTCGTCCCTCTACGAATACAGCCTCGCAGAGGGGCGAGGCACGCCCAAAACAGGCTACGCCACGCCGAACGTCATCCCTGCCGTCCCCTAAGGAGGCGCTGAACAAATCGAACGAGAGGAATCGTAGAGTTGCGTTTGGCAGGTCGGGATGACTCTACGGTAGGTTGGTCTGGTTTGTTCAGCGCCTCCCTACGTTTCCCAGACGCGCTCGGCGATGCGCCTGACGAGCGCGACCTTGGCCCACTGCTCGTCCTCGCTCAGCTCGTTTCCCTCTTCGGTGGACGAGAAGCCGCACTGCGGCGAGAGACGCAGGCGCTCCAGGGGTACGTAGCTTTCAGCCTCGCGGATGCGCGCGATGACGCTGTCCTCGTCCTCGAGCTCGGGGAACTTTGAGGTTACGAGACCCAAGACGACAATCTGGTCCTTGACGTGGGCGAGGGGAGCGAAGTCTCCGGCGCGATCCGTGTCATACTCCAAGAAGAAGGCGTCATAGTTGGCACCACCCAGGAACACCTCTGCCACGGGGTCATAGCCGCCCGATGAGAACCAGGTGGAGCGGAAGTTGCCGCGGCAGACGTGGGTGGTGATGGCCATGTCGGCAGGCCTCGCCTCGAGGATTGCGTTGATGGCCGCCACGTACCTCCTTGTGACCCCGTCGAGACCGATGCCTGCCTCCTCGTAGGCCCTGCGCTTCCGGACGTCGCAGAACTCGCCCCAGCTCGTGTCATCAAACTGCAGGTAGCGACAGCCGAGGTCGTAGAAGGCCCTCACGGCGTCCTGGTAGGTGGCGACAATATCGTCAAAGAGCACCTGCTCGTTTCGGTAGCGCTCGATGGGATCGAAGGTTGCCTTTCCACGCACGCAGGGAATGAGATGCAGCATCGAGGGGGAGGGAATCGTCATCTTCGTGGGGTAGTTGCCCGCTATCTTGCGCAGCTTGGCATAGTGTGCAAGGAAGGGGTGGTCGCCGAGGCCGATCCTGCCCGTGAAGCGTAGCTGGGCACCCTTGGGCTTGGGACCTTTGAACTCGACGGACCAGTCTGTCGTGTCGATGCGCTCGACGCCCTCGAGCCCCTCGAGAAAGTCGAGATGCCACATGGCGCGGCGGAACTCCCCGTCGGTGACGGCGCGAAGGCCAGCGGCCTTCTCTTTCTCGACGAGCTCGGCTATGCACTCATCCTCAACGGCGGTGAGCTCGTCGTGCGAGATGTCGCCTGTGACAAAGGCGGCACGTGCCTTCCTAAGACGGGCGGGGCGCAAAAAGCTGCCGACGATGTCATAGGCGTAGGGTGGTTGCTTGAGGGCTGCCATGGGCTTTCCTTTCGTCTGGGACTGACGACACTGAGACGATCTAAGTATGAAGGCATCTCCTGCCTGTCAGAGCGTCTGTTTTCGCATGAGCGGTCATCTGATGGAACGATAGCGCAGGTGTCCACGAGTCATAGCGTCCACGAACCATCCGTATCGATCACGATGGAGGTCGCCTTGCGACTCGAGAAGCCGTCTGGACCTAGTGCCTGCCTGAGGCCGTCACGAAGGGTCGCGACAATCACGTCTTGCCCCTCATTGGCCCTGATACGCCTGAACGGAAGACCGATCTTGTCGAATATCCCGTCCTTCATGCGATCACGCTGTGCCTGTCGTCCCCGGTCGTTTTGAGCCTCGTCCAACTCGAACGCCGCGAGTGGGCTGTTGTCTATGTGACGGAACAGCATGAAGTCCACGTGTGCCGAGGTGCTGACGAACCGCTCCTCCTCGGCCAGCCAGCCCGAACCTACCATCCCGCCGTCTTTTGGGACGAGCAGCTTCAAGGGGTAGTTTCTACACCATCCAATACGCCCGAGCATCCCTGTGGACTCGATCGTCTTCTTGAGCAGAACCTCGACCTGTACCTCAAAATACTGATCAGACGTGTTCTCCTGCATCTGTTTCAGAAAGGCATCTCGCTCCCCAGATGAGTCCGAGTACAGGTAGGGGAACACCGGCCGTACCCTCGATCGCTCGATCGGGCCGCTATGGTATTCGATGTAGCGTCTCAGGTCGGCGATGCTGCCCTCCCCGTTGGTCGCGTCCCGTGTCGCTATGAGCCACAGGCAGCTCTGCGCCCTAGACACCGCCACATTTACCAGATTCGGGTTGTTGAGGAGGTCCGTTGGCTGACTGGCGGTTGTGACGAGCGCCATCGCGGCCTTCTCGCGACCCTGGTACTCGCGCACAGCACCTACCTCGAGTTGCGTCGAAGCTGTATCGGGCAGATCTGACAGGCACTCTCGTATCCCGTCCGCCTCCTTGCGATATGGGGTTGCCACCCCGATGTCGCTTGCGCTGAAACGTGCCAGGAGCTGCGGAAGGACGTCTTCTTTAAGGATTCTGGCCTGGGCTTTGCCGTAGTCGCCTGGCCCCTCCCCGCGCTCGGTACCGAGCGAGCATCCGAGTGCGGGAGCGTCTCCCTGGGCGCCTGTCTCGCTCATCACCATGAGCTGTCCACCATAGAACTGACGGTTGCAGAAGCCGATGATGTCAGGAGCGCAGCGATAATGCTCTCTGAGCAGGGTGCATGGAATTCTATGCTCCTTGTTCGAACGAGAGATCTCGCCCAAGCAGTCCAAGAGGCTATGCGTGGAATATTCATAGGAACTCGGTAGGTCTCCCAGCGAGCATGTCTGAGCGCTTTTGGCGTGCTCGGCAGACAGCACGCAGGGGAGCTGGTTTCTATCGCCCACCACGACGGCGCGCCTTGCCGAGGACAGCGCAAGAAAGCCCGTGAGCAGATCGACCTGTGATGCCTCGTCGATTATCACGTAGTCAAAGGGGAGGCCACCCTTTCCGAGCTGCTTGCGCGCGTCATGGGTCGTGGAGCTGATTACGGGGTACTCCCTTCGAAACTCCTCGGGCTCCTTCATGGGATCTTCGAAGTGGCGACGCGTCCTTCCCATGCCTCGACCAAAGCGGTCATAGAGCGCAGCCTGGAAGAGTTCTCTTGAGCGCGCAGTGACGGCTTGGATTGCGAGACCCGCGTTGTGTGTGGCGAGAAAGCCCTCGTCCGATTCGACGGCGTCCCTCATGAGACTCAAGTCGTGCTGGTAGAGGGTACTGTCTACCTTGATCTCTAGATCCACGCCTGCGGAGCCGTAATCTCTCCACCTGCCGATGCCCCACATGAGGGCATAGCGTATCCTGCTCAGGAGAGGTATGCGGCGGCCTGCGTTGGCGCAGGCAACAACCTCGTCGTGCAGCTCGCGTAATCGCGAGGGACTCAGCTGCCCTTTGCAGGTGAGTGTGTCTACGGTGCTTCCCTCACCAAAGTGTGAGTACTCAAGCTCGAGATCGCGCAGGCGCTCGCGCAAGCTCGCCACCTTGCGTTGCCTCCCATAGACCTCACGTAGTAGCTTGCTGCCCGCATTCACCTCGTCTGCCAGCTGCTTCTGCTCGCTGCGCGTCCGCTTCCATCTCAGAATGCTTACGGGATATGGCTTCAGCCTGTCTTGCTTCCTTACGAAGTCCTTCTGCTGGTCGCGTCGTCCCATTTCTGCTACCAGAAAGCCCATGCCCTCATGCCTGAGCTTCTCCACGACATTGTTTGTGGCGGAGTCGTTTGGAGAGACGATCAAGACCGTCTTGTCTCTCACGATGAGGTTTGCGATGATGTTGAGGATCGTCTGGGTCTTGCCTGTGCCAGGTGGGCCTTGAATTACTGAGATCCTGTTGTCAAGTGCGGCGTCTATCGCGTCCATCTGACTGAGGCTCGAACCAAATGGCAGGATGACCGGTCCCGCGTCAGCACGGGGCGCTCGAGGTGGGCTGGGCTTCACGAGAAAGGAGGAGGCGAGGCTTCGAACGGAGTCATTGGCAAGAGACTTCAACTGATTGAACAGGTGATTTCTGGCTGGTTCGTCTCCATCGGTAGGGCGGGTGGCGATCGAGACGTCAAGGAGATACCTAAAGAGTGATGAACCCCTGACGAGGGATTCCCTCGCGACAGTCGCGTCTTTTTGATAGGTATGCCGCTTACCCCGCTCATCTATGACAAGCGTCTGTAGCGAATAGTCCGGGTTGCTGGTAGACACCTGACGTGCGATGCGTCGTGGATTCAGGTAGCGGTCATTGCCCACCCAGTAGCAGAAGCGATCCTCGATAGGGGCCTCCTTCTCCCTGACGAGGGCGACCATGTCGCTTCCATAGCTGTACTGCCGTCCTGGATTGGCGCGATATACCAGCTTATACGTATCGTCGGGCATCAACCGAGGCCGTTCTAGGAGGCTGCTCGTCTGGTCTTCGAAGCGCTTGCTGATGTTGCTATATACGTAGATCCTTTCCATCAAAAACAGACTCCCCCTCGACGGCCCACTGAGTCATGATACCGCCAAACGCTCCGTAGCACCTAGGTTCGCCTCTACACATATAGACGATGTGCATAAGCGAAGATGCGAACACATGGCATCATCGATAAACTGAAGCAAATCACAAGTCCTCGTGTGCGGTGCGCATCTATCACGGCTGCTCATACAGGCCTCGGTGGTCCTTCGGAAAGCTGTCTTTGGTCTGTCGAGGTGACGTGTTTCTATACAGCCGCGATCCTTGTCAGGTGGGACCAATGCTTCCAAAGGGATACCATGATTGTCGCGATCACACAGTCCTGCTGGTGGAAAAGACGAACGTGTCCTATGGGTCATAGGGGGATGACAATGCAAACGCTCAGCACCAAGACCTCGCAATTCTCCGATTCCGTCATACGGCGCATGACGCGCGTGTCGAATCGGTACGGTGCCATCAACCTCTCGCAGGGCTTTCCCGATTTTGACCCTCCCAGGGAGATAACAGACTGTCTGGCCGAGGTTGCCCGCAAGGGGCCGCACCAGTACGCCATCACCTGGGGTGCCCAGGGCTTTCGCGAGGCGTTGGCCCGCAAGCAGACGCCGCTCATGGGCATAGGTGAGATCGATCCCGACTCCCAGGTCGTCGTAACCTGCGGATCGACTGAGGCCATGATGTGCGCGATCATGACCGTGTGTGACCCGGGGGATCGTGTGGTGGTGTTCTCTCCGTTCTATGAGAACTATGGTGCGGACACCATCCTTTGCGACTCAGTTCCCAGTTACGTCGAGCTGTACGCGCCCGAATTCAGCTTCGACGAGTCCGAGCTCGAGCATGCCTGTGCCCTGCCGCACACGAAGGCCCTCATCCTCTGCAACCCCTCGAACCCCACGGGACATGTCTTCACCCCGCAGGAGCTTTCGTCCATAGCGGACCTCGCCGAGAGGTACGACCTCTATGTGATCACGGACGAGGTCTATGAGCACATCGTCTATGCCCCCTATAGGCATGTGTACTTTGCTGGCCTGCCCGACATGGCCGAGCGCACGATCTCGTGCAGCTCGCTCTCAAAGACCTACTCCATCACCGGTTGGCGTCTTGGCTACACCATAGCATCCGCAGGGATAAGCGAGCGCATCAAGAAGGTGCATGACTTTTTGACCGTGGGTGCGGCGGCGCCGCTCATGGAGGCGGCAACGGTGGGTCTCGGGTTGCCACAGGGCTACTACGACGAGCTGTTGGCGACCTATACCCGAAAGCGTCAGCTCTTTTGCGAGGGATTGCGTCGATTGGGCATGCCTTTTGTGGAGCCACAGGGCGCGTACTTCGTGATGTGCGACATCTCGGAGGCGGGCTACGAGAACGATGAGGAGTTCGCCGTCGAGCTGGCGCGTCGTATGGGTGTGGGCGGCGTGCCTGGGTCATGCTTCTTCAATGTTCCCGAGAACCGCTTCATTCGCTTTCACTTTGCCAAGAGCGATGGCGTGCTCAACGATGCCTTGCAGCGCTTGGAGGGATGGCAGGATAGGATGGCAAGGCGCTCGCCCTGCGACGTGTAGCCTCAACCTCATCGACCTTCGGCGTACGCTATGTGATAGGCGCCAGGATCGAGAGGGGCGGCCAGGGGGAAGACTCCTGCCATGTTCCCGGTAGCAGGCTTATTCGCTATGATGGGGACGTGGGCGTGCTTGTCGTGTCTAATGGAATGGAGGGATCGATGAACCTTGAAATGCAGTTCTGGGACGGTTTGCGCGAATGGGCATCAGGGTGCCTCGACTTCTGGAAGGACGTGGGGTCGACAGGGCTTGATGGCTTCGTCACCACCGCCCTGATGTCCTACTGGCTCGTGCTTCTGATCCTCGTCGCGCGTGGCATCATCGGAATGAACGAGCAGGGGCGCTATATAGCCCATGCGGAGCGCTACGAGAGGACCATGGCAACGCTGGGAGACTCTCGCAGGCGGCAGGATGGTAGGTGGGTGGCGTACTATGAGGCCTCGATAGATGGGTCAAGGCGCAGGCTTCGGTGGGAGAGCAGCCTTGAGCCGACGCCCGAGGCCAATCTTTGGTATGAGCCCGGCACGGCACACGGCTGGGTCGAGGGCAACGCTTACGACCCTCATAAGAAGTGGAGGGTGTTCGCCTTCGTGGCTCCCCTCGTCGGCGTTATCGTGTGGGGAACCGTGACGCTGTATATGGCGAGGTGAGGCTGGTGGCTACCGAGAAGTATCTGCGCACCGGCAGGCTTGCACGCTGGTCTCGTCTGCGCGATCTCTGCGGGCTCATTCCGCTCGCCATCGCACTTCCCGTGTTCCTTGCCATTCTCCCGGGAAGTGGGGTGACCAGTGTCATCGGCGTGCTTGCGGTCGTGGTGATAAGCTTGGCAGTTGGCGCCTTCACGGGAATGCCAGTCCTTGCCGTCTGCTTTACCCTGTGCTCCTCCATGGTGAGTCGTACGCGTGCGGAGGCGAGGTTTGTCGCGACGCGAGACATCACCTACTACCGCGAGACGCTCAAGGGCGTGAGCCCCGCACTCCTATCTATGGTCAGTGACCTGCGGGTGGAGCCGCGCAAGGACATAGCTGCCAGTCTTTTGAGCCTCCAGATGAGGCATATCGTCTCGTTTGGGCCTCGGGGAATCGAGGTCACGGACGCCATGGCCGACGATGTCGCCTCACTTGTTCCGTCAGATGCATTTCTCGTCTCGCGTCTGCGTCAGGGCGGCATATCAGCTGCAGACTTTGGGGAGTGGTCTAGGTTGGCCGAAAGGGAGGCCCTCTCCACGAGCTACCTCCTTCGCTATGGCTTTGGAGGAGCCATGAGGCTCAGTGGCTGTGCGAGCGGCTGCCTGGAAGGTTGCGCCATTCCGATGCTGTGCGTTATTGTGGCGCTCATGGTGGGCGCCCTCGCACTCACGGGTGGGTTGGGACCTGCGTTCGAGGCGTTCTCCTCCTTCATCGCGGGGCCGGGGAGGACGCGCGAGCTGGTTGCCCTCGTCGAACATGACCCTGGTGTGCTCGTTCCCTTCATCCTCCTGTCCCTCTCACTGCTTATGGGCGCCTATGGGACCCTGTACCTGTTCGTGAGCGCGATTGTGACGGCCGTGCGCAGCAGCGTCCGCACCAATGACATCCGTCGCACGGCGGCAGGCGATGTCTTGGCCGAGTGCGCCTTTGGACTCAAGAACTATCTGAGCGACTTCACCTGTCTTTCCGACGCGGACCGAAGGGCACTCGTGCTCTGGGACGACTTCTTTGTCTACGCGGTGGTGCTCGACGTCAACGAGCGGGCGGCCCGTGAGGTGCTGCCCCTCAAGGGAGTGAGTCTCGACGAGCTGCTTGCCGCAGTGGGCGAGAGGGGCGCGGCAGATTCGGTCTCTCCAGTCCGCTAGGATGGCCTATGAGCCGACAAAGTCCGTGCGCGTGACCGCGCTCATCGAGACGCGTGGGTTCGCCCATTTGGCTACAGAAAGGGAAGGTGCACAGATGACGTTCAAGCCAAATCTCATGTTGCGTGATGGCAGGCAGATGCCTCGGCTTGGTATGGGTACCTGGCGTTTGGGCGAGGGACTTCATCCTCGCGCCCAGGAGCTCGCTGCCCTGAGGACAGGTATTGACGCTGGAATCCGTCTTATCGACACTGCCGAGATGTACGGCGATGGGGCTACCGAGGAGCTTGTGGGCGACGCCATACGGGGCGTTGAGCGCGAGGATCTCTTTCTTGTGTCGAAGGTCTGCCCACAGAATGCCAAGAGGCACGACATCGAGCGGAGCCTTGATGCCACGCTTGGGCGCCTTGCCACCGACCACCTCGACCTATACCTCCTGCATTGGCGTGGTGCAATTCCCCTCAAGGAGACCGTCGAGTGCATGGAGGAGCTGGTCGAGGGTGGCAAGATCTTAGCGTGGGGTGTGTCGAACTTCGATACAGACGATATGGAGGAGCTCGCGTCCGTGGCTGGCGGCGAGCACTGTGTTGTGAACCAAGACCTGTATCATCTGGGTTCTCGTGGGGTGGAGTTCGACCTTCTCCCTTTGATGCGCAGGCACCAGATCCCACTCATGGCCTACTGCCCACTGGCGCAGGCAGGAAGATTGAGGGGCGATCTGGTTGGGAGCGACGCGGTGCGACAGACGGCCGCCGCGCACGGTTGCACGCCCATGCAGGTGCTTCTCGCCTTCGTGCTGCGCCATGAGGACATCATCGCTATTCCGAGAAGCTCGAGTGCCCAACATGTGCTCGAGAACTTCGAGGCGCGCAAGGTCGAGCTTACCGACGAGGACCTTGCGCGCCTTGATGGCGAGTTTCCCGCGCCCACCCGCAAGGTTCCCCTCGACATAGAGTGAGCTCCCGCATAGGGCGGGAGCCGGGCGTTACTTGTTGATGTGGGCAAGGAGCCAGTCTGTGGATATGTTCACGACCTCGCTGTAGGCTGGCTCCTTGAAACCGTGCTTGCCACCCTCTATGACATGCAGCTCCGCGTTGGGGAAGATCTCGGCTGCACGCTGCGAGTAGGAGAGGGGCACGTTATCGTCAGCGTCGCCATGGAACAGGAGCACGTCGCGCGGGAAGGCGCCGATGTGATCGTAGAAATTGTAGTCCCAGCAGCTGCACAGGAAGGCCTTGCTCACCATCGTCGACATGACCTTGAAGCTGTCCGGCAAGAGCTCGCGGCTGGGACAGGCAGCGTGCACGGCGTCGTAGAGATTGAACGCGGGGTAGAGGAGCACGACGCCGCGCACGAGGTCGGCATTGGCGCGCGCCGCCATGAGGGTGATGGACGCTCCCAAGCTCGACCCCATGAGAAAGAGGTTGTTCTCGTCCACGTAGGGCTCGCGAGAAAGCTCCCAGGCCACAGACTCAAGGTCATGCTGCTCGGTGAAGAGGGACATACCTCCCGGTTGCTCGCTCGAGCTGCTGTACTGTCCCGAGCCACAGAAATCGAACACGTAGGTCACCATGCCGTTCGCTGCAGCGGTGCGCGCATAGGGCTCCATGTCACCACGGTTGGTGGAAAGCCCGTGCGAGAAGACGGCCGTCGCGCGCGGGCGTCCGTCCTCAAGGCCCTCAGGCAGGAAGAGCTTGCCGTAGATGTCCTTGTCCTCCCGCTTTCCCCACCACTCTTGCTCCCTATAGTTACCCATGCTGGTCTCCGTTTCGCATCGAGCTCGATCGTAGGCGTCAAGTATATCCGAGGCACGTGTACAGGGTAGCATGTTGTCATAGCTTGTGGCAGCTCGCCTGCGGCTGGAGATGGGCACTCCACAGCTCCTTGTGGACGCTACGTGACCTCTCGCGTGCGGCACGGTGGCACTGGTGTCCTGGACAGTCGGTTTCTGCACGGTCGGGTGGCTTGCCTAAGGGTGACCCCATGACATGTCATGGGAAAGCGGGAATTCAGCTGGCGAGGCCATGGCTTACGATCTTATGGGGCCTTCTCGGGGCGCGATGTGAAAGAAAATGCTTGCCGTTCTAGGGTCGAGCGTTTAAAGTGATGTCAAAGCCTCATAGCCTCTTTGTGTAGGATTCCATTGTCTGTTTGGAAGGGAGAGCGTGATGAAAGATCGGGTGACTGTGAGACAGCTGCGAGGAAACCTTCTGTGGATGATACTCGCGCTTGCTCTTCCTGCGCTTCTTGTTGCCCCGTCTTGGGCACTCGCGAAGGAGGACATCAACTCGAAGGCGTCTGCCTTCACGGTCGTGGGCGGTACCTATGACGGGAGTGAACAGGTTACGTGTAAGGCGGACTCTCTCAAGGAGGGCACAGACTATTCGGTCAAGTTTGAGGATGCCGTCAACGCCGGTACGCACGTTGCCGTCATAACGGGAATGGGCTACTACGAGGGCACACTCCTGAAGCACTACACCATTGCCCCGGCCGATGTCACCAAGGCTACGATCTCGGGCCTGGATGACGTCCACTACACGGGCCAGGAGGTTAAGCCCACCCTCACGCTCACGTACGGCCAGCTCAAGCTTAGGGAGGGCGTTGATTATACGCTCAAGTTCTCCAAGAACAAGAAAGTCGGGATGGCGGAGGTGACCGTCACGGGCAGGGGCAACTATGTCAACAGCTTCGATAGGAGCTTCCAGATACGATACAGGCATCAACTCGTGTACCGCCTCTACAACAAGTGGTCTGGTGAGCACCTCTTCACGACCGAGGCGAAGGAGTACGAGGACTGTGGTCGTCAGGGCTGGACGCAGGAGGGCGTGGCGTGGGACGCGCCAGATCCCTCCGATACCCCCGTCTATCGCTTGTACAACAAATTCAATGGTGAGCACCTCTACACCACGAGCAGGAGGGAGCATGACATTCTCGTCGCCAAGAAGTGGACGAGCGAGGGCGTCAAGCTCTACAGCGCGGGCGGCATGCCCATTTACCGCCTGTTCAACCCCTATGCGCAGGTAGGAACGCACATCTTCACCATCGAGCGCTCAGAGTACGACAGCCTGGCTGGGGTAGGCTGGCGTCAGGAGGGCGCAAAGCTCCAGGGTCTCTACGGCTGGGAGTAGCGAGGGCCTGGAGTGGCAAAAAGGGCGTTCGTGTGGCCGTAGCTTAGAGGAGGCTATGGGCATCGACACAAGGTAGGGTATTCGTCTCAAAGGAGGACCTCATGAGAAAGCGACCGTTAACCCTCGTCACTGCAGTGTTGACAGCACTTCTTGTCCTGACCGTGCTGCCCACGGCAGCATGGGCGTCGACCACCCAGCGGATCTATCGCCTCTACAACCAGTGGAACGGCGACCACCTCTTCACGAGGGACTCCGGCGAGCGCACGGACCTCATGGGCAGGGGCTGGAGCGACGAGGGCACCGCCTGGGAGGCCCCGGCCTCCGGCACCAGCGTCTGGAGGCTCTACAACCCTTGGTCGGGCGAGCACCTCTACACCACCGACAAGGCCGAGTACGACAACCTCGCCAGCCGTGGCTGGAGCCGGGAGGGCGTCTCGCTCCACAGCGGCGGGAAGGCCCCGGTGTACCGCCTCTACAACAGGTGGCTCACGGCGGGGACGCACCTCTACACCACGGACAAGGCCGAGTACGACAGGCTGGCTAAGATCGGCTGGTCGGGGGAGGGCGTCAAGCTCTACGCGGAGGGCTCCTCGTCGGGCGGCTCGAACCCCGGCAAGCCCTCAAAGTATGCCAACGGCCAGAGGCTCTTCGAGTCCCTGGGCGTCAACGTGGGGGCCCTCGCCAGCCAGGCCGAGGCGAAGGGCTACACCGCCGCAGCCGGCTACACGCTCGTCGACGCCGACAACCCCAAGAGCGCGTTCCACCTCGACAACATACGCAAGGCGCTCACGATAGTGGACCAGACCAACGCCGCCCGCGCGGCGCGCGGGCTTTCCGAGCTCAAGCTCACGCCGACCCTGATGGCCCAGTCCGCCATACAGACCAACGTGGGTACTAAGCTGTTGTGGCACCCCGAAATATTTAGTGTTGGAGAGAACCTCGCGTGGGGTTGCGCCTATGACAAGGCCGTCAATGACGCTTGGATGAGCGAGGAGTCCACCTACAACAGGTACGTGGCGGAGCACCCCGACAGACGGCTCACGTGGGAGAACGCCAACAGCCTCCATGACTGGTCTCTAGCGTATCCCAGCGAGTATCTTCGGATGGGCCACTACTTCAACATCATCAACCCCTACTGCGTCGCCATGGGCGCGGCGTACAGCAGGCTCAACACGCAGTGGGACGACTTTGAGGGTGAGGTCTTCACCCTCTTCCTGCCGTCCGGAGAGCGTACCTACACGACAGCCGAGTTCAGGGCGCTGCTCGGCTAGCCGAGACGCGCCAACGATAGTGCCCCGCAGGTTTTTGGGGCACTAAGAAATCGCCTCAACTGGGCAAACGTCACTGGGATAGTGCCCCGCAGATTCTGAGGCACTATCCCAGACGCTAC
>ERZ772921.427-NODE-427-length-25930-cov-137.620213_pt1 | contig 25930 bp, 27 predicted proteins | sample MGYA00512117_ERZ772921 | MGnify/ENA primary metagenome ERZ772921 (study PRJEB29015, sample SAMEA2737944) | human oral metagenome | biome: human oral; feature: human-associated habitat; material: dental | place: China | collected 2150 ...
GGAAGTCACCTACGAGGCCCTGGCCTACCCGCGCGTGACCGAGGGGCCCACCCAGAAAATCACCTATAAATATGCGGATGGGGCGCTGCGGCAGGAAACCAACCCCACCATCGACGTGAAACCCTTGAAACTGGACTTCCACACCAATCCGCCCGCGAGCGATGCCATCACCATCCCCCTGGGTAACGCGAATTACTCGCCCGCAATTAAAACATATGAAGGTAATGTGCTTGCCGACGTCCCCATGGGCGACGGAAAGATCCTCTGTAATTTCTACCTGACCCAGAAAACCAGCGGTCCGAGCTGCACAAACCGGCAGAAAGCCACCTGGCCAATCGTCAATGAGGGCCCCGGTCAGGCGCCAACCAATAGTGACAGCAAGAGCAACAGTGAAGGTAAAACCAATTTCGCAGCCTTCTCATTCAGCCCACCACCATCATTGCGCACATCCTATTTCCCGTCGGGGAATATCAACCCCGAGGACACATTCCCGGACGAGTCCGTGGTGCAGGTGGGCCCCTATTTTGTGGATACCCGCGGCGATACCGTCAAGATTTCGAATAATTCCAGCACTGTGGTGCTTGGCGACGGCGTGGCGGAGCTCCGGGACGAGCCACTATTCACTCTGGACAAATCCCGGTGGCCGCAGGACCTCAAGTCGAGCAGGTAGTGTCGGGGCATCACCCTAGGGTGGTCAACGCTTCGGCAATGCCCCGCGATGAAGCGATGGGGATCCAGTGGGAATGTATTTCATAATGCTATTCGATTACAAGCCAAGTTCATTTTCATCATCTTCATCATTATCTTCTCTCATCGCGAGCCATTCCTCATCCTCTTCGGCGTCCCATTGCTCTTCCTGAATTGACATGACTTCTTCCTCTTTTTCCAAGCCTTCATTTAACATTAGTTGGGCAGGTATGCCAGCTTCTATTAACTCTCTGGGATCAGTCATGTAATATATAGATTTAGCATCCGTAAGCTCGACATGTTTGTTACACTCACAATCAAAAGCGCCATGTAAGCTTCTTGTGTTTTTATCTGTTGTAGTGTCCTTAACCTCCCAGATTTTCATGTCAAAATTCCGAAGATCTTGCATGGTAAATTGGGATGATTTTTGTTGATTTTCTAGATTTTGTAATTGTGGGTCGAGGCGGCGTATGTTCTTCGAAGAACAGGTCGAGGACCTCTTTGCCGTTGATAGGGGTTTTACCAGTTTTATAGCTGTGCCATACTCCAGACGCAGGTTCGAGGGCCCAGGTGATTTCTTCCCAGGAATAGCCACGTCGGTGAGCACTGAATGCCATAACAACGGCATCATCAAAGTCATCACTTCTAACATGCTCATAGTATTTTCGCATGGCAGAGATGATTTTTTCTACTGGGATATCATCAATAAGCACCCAATTATCAGAGGTAATGTTCTCATTTGGAATGTAGGTAATACCAAAATCCTTATTCGCATAGGGCATTAATTCTGGTGGAGCTACCATCATTAATGGTGCTGTTGACCAACTGGCAGAAAAATGCTGGATGCGTAATGCTAAATCACAAGCGAAGTAGGGCATAGGGTGTCGCTTTTCCGGTGGGATAGTGGGGAATGCTATCAACCAATCTCGATAGGCATCATCAGCAAGATTATATGTAACAAGTTCGGTGTAATACACATACTTCATAAACTCTTCATCCTGTGGTGGGACGCCAATGAAACCAGTTTCTGCAGCCTCATTAAATTCTTCTTTGGTGATTTGGCAAGGAAGAATGAATCCGTGTTGTTTTTCTGCTATTTCTCGATAATCCATAAAATGAAGCTTATTCAGATGTTTGAATTACGACCCAGCCACCTGGTAAACAATCACCCCCGAAAGCACGAGAAAACGAGGCCTGTAGTGTACCTATAAAGTGTGTACAAAAATAAAATACTCTATTGACCTCATACCGCTGATTGCTTGCACACTCACCACGGATAATCTTCTTACCTTCGCGAATATCGTCACCACATCAGGGATAGATCACCACCACCCACCAAGCCTGGGAGTGTTCACTAGTAGGAACATTGCTGATGGGAGCAGTGCCGCGGACAAGTGGTGGACTGCCAAGTTTATAGCTGCTGGTCAGCTTCTCGAAACCGTAGATGACAGTAACCCCGAGGAGATGCTTGTGATTGCGCGGTGAGTCAATGCGGAAATCGTCATGATGGGCGGCATTGAGCTTCCGCCGACGAGGAAACCGTAACGATCACCGCATGCCAGTTTAATTGTAGAAAAGCTTGCTTGTCGACGCTCTAAGGTGCATCATCGTCGTAGTTGTCTTCTTCGTCTTTGCTTGTGGCAGGGCTGGCGTATTCGTTGAGGAATTGATCAAGAACCTCCCTACCAGTTTTAGCTTTTTCCCCGGTTTCGTAGATTGTCCATTGCCCGGTACAAACCTCTAACACCTCAGCGAGCTCATCCCAAGAACAACCATAGTAATGTGCGTCGAGGGTTGCATCAGCGGAGTCCTCGAAATCATCAGTAGTCATGAGGTACTTCCGCAACGCGGGCAAAATATTCTCCACGGGGGTGTTATCAATCAGGGACCAATCCGTAGGTTGGATATTATCATCAACGATAAATTCACTAACACCCTCGGTGGTATCGGCATAAGCCATAAGCTCTGGTGGAGCAACGACATATATTGGGTCACCACTGCCGATCCGGCCAATCCCTCGGATTCGAAGTGCTGCGCTACCTGCCATATAGGGCATAGGGTTTCGTTGCTCCGGGGGAATCGTGGGGAATGCTAATAGCCATGCCCAGTAGTAGGTATCGCTGGTTGAGTATCCGCTGAGTTGGGTTTCGAAAGCTTGTTTGGTATACAATAAATGTTCATTAATGATAAACCCGGTTTCTCGTGCTTCCTGGATTTCCTCTTCGGTGAGTTGGGACCGGAGCAAAAACCCACGCTGCCGAGCAGCTATTTCCTGATAGCCCATGAAAGTCTCCTTGAGGTTTGTCCAGAGGGATGAGCGGGAAGCAATCGTAATAATGGATTGCTTCCCCAGCTGATTTATCCGAATACCGATACTATTTTTTCAGCAAGGTATTTTCCTACGTCGATTAATTTTATTGTGGTGGTAGCACGCGATTCTACCAACGGGTTTTTGATCTGCATCTCCTCGGTATCCTCGTACTCTACATCAACGCCCCTGGTGGCTTGCATCTTGATCCAACCATATTCATTCTCATCATCTAAAACCCGAATCGAGTAAATTTTACCTGGTCGGCTTGCCATGTCTTTTGTTCTGAAGATTTTGTATGTGAAGGGATCGCTGTCATCTTGTGACATGGTTTCTTCGAGAAGCCGCCTCATATCATGAGGGTTAATGGAGGTGATGATTTCTAAACTCCGGTAGACGCGGGCATGAGGAACACGGAACGAAAGGGAGGTTTCTCCACTGATAACAACCCTACCAAGTCGTTTTCTTGTGCTCGTGGGTTGAGCCGCATAATAGGATAGTTGTGCAGCAAGATGTTGGGAGAGAACCTGCTGTTTAGCGTCTTCCTGGAGCCTGTGAACATCTGCGCTATATGCCATGGTTATTTCCTTCTGTGGTTGTATGGTTGCTATGTGGCCTGACTATGACCACCAAGCATCATCTTCGTCTTCGGTGAAATCCTCATAATCATCGTCTTCCAGGTCAGGGTCGGGAAGCGCATATTCTTGGAAGAAATGTTCGAGGACTTCTTTGCCAGTTTGAGGTGTTTTCCCCGTCTCCCGGTTCGGCCATAGTCCAGTGCATACTTCCAAAACGCTGGCGAGATCTTCCCAGGAACAGCCTTTATCATGCGCATCAAAAACCGCGTCGGCGGCGTTTTCAAAATCATCATTGCTGAGGAGATATTTTTGCAAAGCAGGTAGGATATTTTCTACAGGAATGCCGTCGACGAGGGACCAGTCGGTGGGTTGAATCTTGGCATCAACAATAAAATCATCCACGATGCCATCATCAGCATTGATATAAGGTGTGAGTTGTAGCGGCATCACAATGAAAACCGGACTTTCACGACTACCCCAGCCGATCTGCTGGACATCAAGAGCTGCGCCGCCCGCAAAATAAGGCATGGGGTTCCGTTGCTCCGGGGGAACAGTGGGAAAAGCCAGTAACCATAACCAGTAATATCCATAGTTAGTCGCGGTACTGCTTAATTGGGTGGGGAAAACATATTCGGACTGGAGCGGGTAGTCGTCAATGATAAACCCAGTTTGGTGAGCGTCTTGGATTTCTTCCTCAGTGAGCTGAGATCGGAGGAGAAATCCGTGCTGCTGAGCGGCTAATTCCCGATACGACATGATGTTTCCTTTCAACGTTACTTCCAATAGTGTTTTATAGAACGGTAGATTATTTATTAAATGAGGCTTTAATGAAATGTTTTTCTCCTAATAATTATTGAAGTGTGACAGATAACCAATAAAGGTGTCAATGATTGACTTATATGGGGGTGGTAGCACATTTGAGCAGCTCATTGGTGTGGTTATGTGCTAATTTAATTGCTGCTTAATGTGGTGTTAACATGAATTAAATTTTGTAAGAGCGATTATTTTGTCGCTTGTGCTTTCCTGTTATGGGATGGTCGTCATATGGTGCACAATGTGCATAAAGACAATGGGGTCTCGTGTTGGGCGTTGCGTTTGGTAAAAATTTACGAACGACCCTATCGGAGTGCGTCAGGGTGAATCTTATGATTCTGCTCATTTTTGCATGTCTTCCCCACGAGAGCCCGTCGTTAAGCATTGCGGAGGAGTGTTAGCCAATGCAGAAGGCATTAGACTTCCGCCAATGGAGAAACCGTAACGATCACCGCATGCCAGTGGTCGTTACGGTTTATTGCAAACAAGCTCGCTTGTCGACGCCCCAAGGTACATTATCCGCAGCTATAGCTGCATTTCCTCCAGGATCTTTCCGGTGGGCTTGTCGCTGCCGGCCACCGGTTCCTCGGTCAGAAACACCTTGGAGGTGGCGGATTCGAATGGCATCCACACGTCTTTATGTTCCTCTGGGGTGATTACCCCGGCCGAATTGATGCGGCCGGCTTGGTTCACGCTCCACACCTGGATTCCCATACCTTTTCTCACCTCGGGGGTGCCCTGCACCATTGCCCCGGCCTTATTCATGGTGGTGGATGACACCAGGTGGAGTCGCACTCCACTGGAACTCATGGTGATGCTCTGGGCATCCGCGGACTGCATGATCTCGGACATCGCCTGGTTGGTGGGCCCGGTGCTGGGGGCGAAGATCAGCTTGGGCAGGAGGAATCCGCTGCCGGCCAAGAGTGCGACCACCGCGGCCGCCGCGGCAATGAACATGATGCGTTGCTTCGATAAGCGAAACCGCCAATTACCCAGGTCGATAACGCGCCCGCCACCGGTCCCACCCGCATCACCGGCACCAGCCCCACCCGAATCCGCCTTGGCCGCGGTCACATCCGCAGGCTCCGCAGCATCCGGGTCCGTGGCAGCAACGTCCGTGCTGGTCACCGCGTCTGCGCCTGCGGTGGCCGGGGCGCCGGAATCCCCCTCCGGTTCGATCCCGTCGATGGCTGCCAGCACAGTATCCTTCAGGGAATCCGACGGGGTGACCGGCACCGTGGACAACGCTAGGGCGTCGGCAAGCTCAGCGTCGGCTAATTTCTCGTCGGGTAGCCAGGATTGGTCCTTAGTAGTCATCGTGCCTCTTTCTTATTAGTAACATGCAGGGCAGATTTTAGTTTTTTCAATCCATCACGGACCCGGGTCTTAGCCGTCCCCAGGGGAATGCCCAGGTGGTCGGCGAGTTGTTGCTGGGTGAGCCCACCAAAATAGGTGAGCATAATGGCGGTGCGGTGCGGCTCCCCAATGTCGTTTACCGCGGCACGCAAATGCTCACCCTCAACACTGGCTATGGCGTCTTCTTCCACATCAATGTAGCGGGTGAGCTGTTCAAGCATGGTGGTGCGCTCGTCGCGCGCGAGTGCCGCCATGCGGGAACGAAGCTTATCAATGGCGCGGGAGCGGGCCAGGCGCAGCACCCACCCCTGCGCGCTCCCTCTTTCGGGGGAAAACATTGGGGCGGTGCGCCAGATTTCCACAAATACCTCTTGGGTGATTTCTTCGGCGATGGCCCGGTTGCGGAGTACCTGCATGCAGATACCCATGACCCGGGCTGCTAGCCGATCATAAAGTTCGCCGAATGCGCGCTTGTCACCAGTGGCGACCTGCACAAGTAGCTCTTCGCTGGATAGATCCATGGTTATCCAGAGTAGCGCCCCACACAGGTTTGTGCTTTTTACCACTCATCATTACTGCCCCGATTTTTCCTCGGTCATCATTGTGGTTTCCTGAGAATCCATCCCCGACGGCGCCATGGAATCGGACGGGCTCATGGCCTCCGACGATGACGGCGTCATGGCATCCGATGGCGTGTTCGACATGGACATTGCGGGCGACATGGCTGGTGCGGACGCCGGCGACATCGCCCCAGTTTTATCGCACGCAACCAGACCCGTGGCGGCCAGTCCCAATGCGCAGGTGATGGCAATAAATTTACGGTTGGTCATGACTATCTCCTTATCGTATGTGGTAGCCGCCGTGATTTGGCGGTCATAAAAGAGTTCGGAGTCCTCGAATATTTGGATTGGTCCAATCCAAAGCGGCAGTTGGCACCGAATACTCTCACAAGAACTTTGAAAGGACTTTACTCATGGTTTCTCTTATTCTGATAGGTCTTATCGGTGGGGTGTTAACGAGTCTTTCCCCCTGCATTATCCCGGTGCTGCCACTGGTTTTGGCCGTGAGCGCCGGGGATAAGCGGCACCCCTACTATGTGGTGGCCGGCATGGTTGTCAGTTTCGCCGCGATCACCCTCAGCGGTTCGATCGTGCTCAATTTGTTGGGGCTGCCCCAGGACACGGTGCGCTGGGTGGGCATTGGGCTGCTCGTCCTCGTGGGCCTGGGCATGCTCATTCCGGTGCTGGGCGAGTGGGTGCAGGCGCCATTCGACCGGCTGCCCCGCCTCCACGCGCTCCTGACCAAGGCGCAGGGCCGGGGCGGTTTCGTGGTGGGGTTGGCCCTGGGTGCGGTGTACGTTCCGTGCGCCGGGCCGGTCCTGGCCGCCATTACCGTTGCTGCGGCCACCGGCGAGGTTGACGCCTCGATCATCGCGTTGACTATTGCGTTTGCCATTGGTGCGGCCATTCCGCTGTCCATGTTTGCCCTTGGCGGCAATCGCATGAGCGACTGGTTTCGATCCCACCACACCGCTTTTCGACGCTCGGCCGGTGCCGTCGTCATCGCCATGGCGGTCCTGCTTGCTGTCGACGCCCCAACGGCCCTCCAACGGCTCGTGCCCGATTGGACCAGTAGTGCCCAACAGGCCCTAGGAAACCACATCATCGGAAACCAAGACCTGGAGTCCTGCCGCAAGGGCGACCCCGGGACGCCACACGATTGCGGCCCAGTGCCGCAATTATCCAGGCTAGAGAACTGGATCAACACCGAACAGGCCATTGATCCGGCCACCTCGGGGAAGGTGACCCTGGTGGATTTTTGGGCCTATGCCTGCATCAACTGCCAGCGCGCCAACGAGCACGTCGTCAAGCTTTACGACCACTACAAAGACTATGGCCTCGACGTCATCGGTGTGCACGCACCCGAATATGCATTCGAACGGGATGTGGACAACGTTCGGAAGGCCGTCGTAGCGCAGCACATCAAGTACCCGGTGGCGCAGGATAATAGCTTCGCCACCTGGAAGAACTTCCATAACCGCTATTGGCCGGCGCACTATCTCGCGGACCACACTGGTCGGCTGCGGCAGGTGCACGAGGGTGAGGGTAAATACGCGGAGACCGAGCGGGTGGTGCGGCAGCTCTTGCAGGAGCGCAATCCGGGCATTGCACTACCAAACCCGATTGAACAGGACGAACACGCCATCACTGAGCCGCGATCCCCGGAAACCTACCTGGGTGCCTCCCGGTCACAGTACCGGGTTTCGGGAACTCCGCCGCTGGGATATTATGCGCTTCAGGGCGAGTGGGACGTCAACCCCATGGACATCACGCCCCGGAGTGATGGGGCGGCGGTGGAGCTTCACTACCAGGCCCGTTGGGTGCAATTGGTGGCCTCTGGGCGGGGAATGGTTACGGTCAAACGCGCCGATGGTACTGAACAAACTTTCGATATCACTGGTGATGGTACGGTGGATATTATTCGTAAAGATAATGGGGATCCAGAACTTATCACTATTGCGCCATCCCCAGGTGTTCATCTGTATTCCATTACTTTTGGCTGAGTAATTCTGCGATATTGTTCACAATACTACCGCAAATCGGGCATAGTCACAGAAAATCGGGCATACTTGGCGGTATAGATATGTCGTCAGGAAGGGTGCTTTCAGAATATGAAAGATATCGTTGGTAATAAAGTTGTGCTTATTGGCGCAGGCGATGTGGGCGTCGCTTACGCGTATGCTCTGGTGAATCAGGGCACGTGCGATCACCTGGCAATCATCGACATCGATGAAAAGAAGTTGGAAGGTAACGTCAAGGACCTTAACCACGGCGTGGTGTGGGCATCTTCGCGGACTCGGGTGTCAAAGGGCACCTACGCGGATTGCGCCGACGCCGCTATGGTCGTCATTTGCGCCGGTGCCGCCCAAAAGCCTGGTGAAACGCGGTTGCAGCTCGTTGGCAAGAACATGAAGATCATGAAGTCCATCGTGGACGAAGTGATGTCCAATGGCTTTGATGGTATCTTCCTGGTCGCATCCAACCCGGTGGACATCCTCACCTATGCCGTATGGCAGTACTCGGGCCTGGATTGGCACCAGGTTGTCGGTTCCGGCACCGTGTTGGACTCCGCCCGGTTCCGCTATATGCTGGGTGAACGCTATGCTGTTGCCCCCACCTCGATTCACGCCTACATCATTGGCGAGCACGGCGATACCGAGCTACCGGTGCTATCGTCCGCCACCATTGCCGGCGTGTCGATGCGGAAGCAGCTGGAGAGGGACCCCAACCTTGAAGGTGAGCTCGAAAAGGTCTTCGAAGAGACCCGTGATGCTGCCTACAACATCATTGAGGCTAAGGGTTCAACCTCGTATGGTATCGGCATGGGCTTGGCCCGTATCACCCGTGCCATCCTGCAAAACCAGGATGTGGCGCTACCGGTGTCTGCCTTGCTCAATGGCGAATACGGTGAGGAAAACATCTACATTGGCACCCCGGCCATTCTGTACCGTGAGGGTATTCGCCGGGTGGTGGAGCTGGAGATCAGCGACCATGAAATGGAGCGCTTCAAGCACTCCGCCAAGGTGCTGCGCGAAATCCAGGAGGAATTCTTCCCAGCCAAGTAGCCTCAGGTAATTTCCCCAATTCCAAGTAAATTCTTGGGTAGTCGGGTAGTGGTTGAACCATTTTCGGGAATGGTCATGAACAGGGAAAATCTGACCAATCCTGTTCCGGTTGAGCCACGTGCCAGTGCTGCCCTGACCACAACAAACGCCCCCGCCACTCATTGTGAGAACAGCGGGGGCGTTTGCGTCTGTGTCCGTGCCTGGGGAATGTTGGGCACCTTTGGGCGTCGAAAAGCGAGGGCCTATTTATCAAGATTATCTATAGCGTACTGTGCCTCCTCAGGGGTGAAACCGCTCCCATACTCGCTGGTCAGCTGGTCGTAGAGTTCGGAATCAGACATGGGCGTGTACTTTTGGTACGCCTTCGCCGCATCCAAAGCCTCGGCCTTCCAATCGGCTTTCACATTATCAATAGCGTATTGCGCAGCATCTGCCGGGTATTTTGAACCATACTCACTAGTCAACTGATCATATAGCTTGGCTTTGGAAAAATCCGAATACTTGAGGTATGACTCTGCCGACCGAAGCGCATTCTTGTATTCGCGTGAAACGTTTTCGGCACCACTTCCGGTATCGCCCGACCCCTCCTCGGAATCGCCTACAGTCCCGATCTGTGCAGCATCATCCTGCGTCCCACCGGATAACCCGCTATCTATATGGGTTGCCATCGCATTGGCGGACGACCTAGCCGCGGATGTCGTACTGGAAATATCGCCACAACCAGCAAGATTCATGACAAGAACGAAACCGGCAATGCCGCCAAGGGTGGCTTTATGCCATGTGGATTGATGAATCATCTCATCTCCTCTAGAAAAGCATGCTATAAACATGCGCTAATAAAATAACAAGATTATTTTAAGCATTTTGAGGCATCATTCTTTATGATTTCATATATGATTTGCGCCACTCAATGACCGTTTATAAGCACATCACGGATGATCTCGTTCATGCGCCTATCATGCTTGATACGAAGGTAATGCTGCTGTCTCATTCATGATTTTTACTAGCGTCAGCATGGTGCTTGAGTGAGCCAGCATTGACACTCTTGGTGCTAATTCCTGTGCTGATGCTGATGCAGCTTTCGTAGCGGATTGCTTGACTGCGGGCGGTTTCACAGTGGGTAATGCCGGTATCAATGCTGCATCCCCCTTTACTTGCCTCCGCTGCCGAAATATCGGTGGCTTCTTCGCCAAAGCCTCGACATTCCTGGTTTTTGGTTTCGTGGGGGTTGCTGGGGGTTCCGACATGGGCCCAGGCTGGAACCGCCCATATATCTACCGGCACATCCGCTATAGGTGCCACTCGTGCCGTATCGCCATCGGTCGGCAAGACTTCAGACTACTTACCTCTAATGGGGTTAGTGTCTTGTTGTATCTGTCCCATATCTAGTTGATTAGTTGTGTAGCAGCCCCATATGATTGCATACTGGTGGTTAATGTCATGAATAAAATTGCCCCGAACCGCTCTAATACTTTTTACCAACCCACCAACTAACCCAAACCTTAACCGTACAAACATTCCTACCCTTTCCCACCACTATCCCTATTTCTCATCGCACCACCGGATAACACACAAGAAACACATCATGGACATAGCCAAACTTCGCACCATAGCATTGTTGATGCTCACGGCGTTTCTTGTGGTATCTTGCAGTAGCGCCGGGAAGAATGACGGTCCAGACCCAACCACCAGTGCTTCTGCGGCGCCGCAGTGTCCGAAGCAGAAGCTTGACCTGGCGGAAACCGCCTTTGGCCTGTGGTTGCAGGGTAGAAAGATCCCGCAGCGGGAGGCGGGCTTGGCGTGGGACTTTGAGGTACTCGACAACCATTTCGACCCGTGCGCCGAGCTGAGCTGGGTGACCTTGCGGGGTGTGAGCCAGACGGTGGGGGAGGAGCAGCAGTCCGCCTGGGATGACGCCACCCAAACCGTCGTGTTTTTCCACTACGACAAGTTGATTACCGACGTGCACCAGTTGGTAGCGCCGCAGATCGGCAAGATTAAGGTAGAGCCGGACACAATCACTGTGGAGTTTGCCGAGTTTTCCCCTAATTATCCCCGCGAGTGGCATGGGGATTGGGAGGCCATCACCTATAAACTCAAGGGTGATAAGCTCGAACAAAAAACCGATCCGATTTTAGACATTCGGGCCCTGGACCTGGACTTCGGCAAGAATCCGCCGCCGAGTTCCCACAGCGTGATTAGCCCCTATGGGAATGTGCACCAGAAACCGTGGGATTACGAGGTGAAATCCGGGGTGTTGGCGCGGGTGCCCATGGATGACACCCAGATTTTGTGCGACATCGCCCACAAACCCAATGAGATTCACTGCCAGAACCAGCAGGAATCCACATGGCCGCTCATCGCCCCACCCAACGATGATGCGGGTGCTGATCGTGGCAATGGTGACACCAACCACGCCCATATTATTTTCGGAACCCCAAACCAGTTCTACACGTCTTTTTCGTTCCCCAGCAATACCACCGCCGGTGAGCTCATTGCCGACGAAGCGGTGACCAAGGTCGGCCAGTACCTGATCGACACCCGGGGCGACAACGTGAAGATTTCCAATAATGCGTTCACCGTCACCCTTGCCAGCGGCGTCGCGGTCGCCGAGCAGAAACCCCTGGTCAAGCTGGATACTTCCAGGTTTCCCAATAATTTAGCGCCATGGGAATAGCCTGAAGCTTATCGACGCTCGAAGCGTGGGAGGATCCGCAACTAACAGTATTGTCCGTAGCGCTGTTCCCGTTCGGATTGGTTCAGCCGGGGAATGTCAATGAGCTGGTGGGGGAAGGCATGGGTTTTATTGATGAGCCGATCCTTGACGGTCAACCCGTCCGGGTTTTGGAAATCAATAGAACCGAAAGCCACCCGGTAGGAGTCGATTACTCCGGTGAGAACCCCCATGCCCACATCGGCCGATAGTTTGGCGATCATGGTGAGGGTGCCGCAGCGCCCCAATGGGTCGGGGGAGCTGGGAGTGCCGGGGGAGGTTTCTTGCGCACCAGCACATGGTGCCACCGCCCCGGTGAGGGCAGTGGTGAGTGCGATGATGAAGATGGTTCTGTTCATGCGTGAATTCATGTGGGTCATTCCTTGTGATTGCTGCCTTACCATAAAGGTTAGTAGCTATTGCGGTTACCAATCATCGTCCTCGTCGTAGTCGTCTTCTTCGTCATAACTGTCTTCGTTGATGTCTGCGGGTTCGTAGCCTTCTCGGAGAAAATGATCGAGGACTTCCTTGCCGGTTTGAGGCTTCCTGCCGTTTTCATCGGTCCATGTTCCGACACAGACTTCTGATACATCGGCGAGTTCTTCCCAAGAACAGCCGTACTGGTAAGCACTAACAACCGCAAAGGCAGCATCTTCGAAATCATCGTTAGTAAGAAGATATTTCCGTAACGCGGGTAGAGCATTCTCTGTTGGGATGTCGTCAACTAGGGACCAGTCGGTGGGTTGGATGTTATCGTCAACGATAAACTCATCTGTAACCCCTTCCTCGATGTTGGCGTAGGGCATGAGTTCTGGTGGGGTGATGATATACGTGGGATTACCGCTATTAACAGTCCAACCAATTCCTCGGATATCGAGAGCCTCTCTACCAGCCATGTAGGGCATAGGATTTCGTTGTGCCGGGGGAATGGTAGGGAATGCCAAAAGCCATAACCAATAAGAATCATCATTTGGCGAATGTCCGCTGAGTTGGGTGCGGAAAATATACTCAGAGTGTAATGAGGTAGCTTCTAAGCCTTCTTCAACAAGAAACCCGGTTTCTCGTGCTTCCTGGATTTCTTCTTCGGTGAGTTGGGACCGGAGGAGAAACCCTCGCTGGTTGGCGGCTAGTTCTCGGTAATTCATAATATGTTTTCTTAATATTGTAATGGGTAAACGTCGGCTAAATTATTAGATATATCTTTTAATGGGTAAATTCGGTCTGCCCGCCAAATATGAAGTGTGGCAGATGATCTGCAGGGAGTCAATGGATGGTTTGTATGGGGGTAATGCTAGCCGTTGTATCGGGCAATACCGTGGCTATATACCTATTGAATAATTGCTTAAAATCGTATGAACGCGAATTAAATTTTGTAAGATGGATCAATTTATCACTTATGCTTTCACCTTTATGGGGTAGCCATTATCGTGCGGGATTGGTGAGGGTTGCCAAGGTTTACCATGTCTGAAGTGGTGTTTTAGTAAAAATTTACAAATCGCTTTCGTTTTCGGCTATGGCGTTATTTATCTGATGGGTGTAAATCTAATCTTATTAGTTCTTGCGCTACTTCCCTCAGCTTTATGGGCCGGTGGTAGAGCTATATGCATTGAAAATGTGGAAAAAATAATAACTACACAAAATAATAGCCGTGGTTTTGCTGGTGATGCGCTTGGCGTGACGTCGTAAAGCGTATGGTGGCAGGGCTTCGGATAGAAAAATATTGAGGATATATTAGATGAAAACCAAACATTATTTCACCGTTATTCCTATTGTGGTAGTTGCGTTATGCTTATCCGCCTGCGCTAACTTTGGGGCGCTCATTATGCCACAGTCGGCGCCTTCCGAAGCCGCCGTGGTTGCCAAATCCACCGCGGCCGCGGCCAGCCCCAGTGGTGATAGCGGGGGTGCGCAGGAAACCGAAAGTGACACCAAGGGCGCGGAATCGTGCACCAATCCGCAATTGGATTTAGCGGAAACCGCCTTCGGCTATTGGCTGACACCGAAAATGATTCCCACCAGCCTGCGGTCAAGCTTCTACAAATTCGATGTTGTCGATAACCAGTTTGATCCGTGCGCGAAGTTGAGTTGGGTTACCTTGGACGGCAAGTCTGGTGTCATGGATCAAGGATCGTTGTCGGAAGATATTTCCAGCCAGACGGTCATGTTCTTCAGCAAGGACAAGTTCCTCACCGAGGCGCCATTTTTATACGCCAAGGAAGTCAATGATGTTACTGTTCAAGGCGAGAAAATCACTATTAAATATACTCCCCAGAAGGCTGATGAGGAGCGGAAAGCCGAATATAAGCTAGAGGGCAAGCGGATGGTGCTCAGCTCCCCGCAACGTCAGGGCGATACGTCTGCTAATTTTGACTTCACCAAGAACTATCCGCCTACAGATTCGATCAGTCTCATGCCATACGGCAATGCGAATCACCAGGTGAATATTGAAGACTATTCGGGGACGCAGCTGGCCGAGGTCGCCATGGGGAACGGGACGGTTCTGTGCACATTTATCCGTGAATCCCAAGTAACCTGCGAAAATCGGCGCGAGTCGACGTGGCCGGTGCAGGCACCAACCGCCCTGCCTGGCGACTCCAAGGCCGGCCCAAATGGCACCACGAATCACGCCTCCATTGACTTCGGCATGCCGTACGATTTCTACACCACCTATATGCCTTCCGGAAATATTAAGGCCCAGGCCAACATTCCGAATGATACGGTGGCCACGGTTGGGCGCATCCTGCTAGATACCCGCGGGGACACGCTCAAGGTCTCCAATAATAGGTACACGGTGACTTTGGGTGATGGCGTGGCGTCGGCAGAGAGCAAGCCCCTGTTCCAGTTCGATACCTCCCGCTACCCGGACGCTTCCTCCCTGCGAAAGTGGGATAGCGCGTAGCCCCTTTCGCTTGTCGACGCCCTCCCGCTCGTCTCCCTCGTAGCCGTGGTATACATGAAACATGGGTGATACCAGCAATAATGAGACGGGCGCTGAAACCCCTAATAGGAATATTGGGTTTGCAGAATTCGATGCCATGAAGGATGCTCTGGCTGCATTGAAGGCCGCCTATGTTCATAGGAGCATTGCTGATGAGAGCAGTGCCGCTGACAAGTGGTGGACTGCCAAATTCGCAGTTGCCGAGCAGCTTCTCGAAACAGTAGATGACAGTGATCCTGAGGAGATGCTTGCGATTGCGCGGTTAGCCAATGTGGAAATCGCCATGATGGGTGGCATCGGGCTCCCACCAGTGAATGAGACATCGTGACCAATCTGACTGCTCAAGATTTTCCAGTATCCATTGAACAACAAAAACACATACTCCAACGGTATTTGCAAATAGCTATTCGAGGGAAGAAACTTCAACCTCATGAGGGGCCGCAGGTAGCGTTCATTGGTGGGCAGCCTGGTTCGGGGAAGAGCCGGACCATCAATAATGTTCTCAAGAGCATGGGTGATGGGCTAGCGATAGATTCTGACGAGCTACGATTGCTGCACCCTGACATCGCGCGTATTTCACAATTAGATCCACTTCGAATGGACGTGTTATCGAATGGCCCGGTGGGGGAATGGACGAAAGCCCTCATTACCTACATCCGGGAGCAAAGATTCAACGTTATTATCGAAAACACTTTTGCGCGTTCAGAGATCATGGCTGCAGAGGCTGAAAATTTTGAGCGGGCAGGATACCAGTGTTCGTTTATCGCTCTTGCTGTGCCGGAATCGGTATCACGGTTAGGAATTGTGAACCGTTACCGGGCAGCAGTGCAAGCTGGCAATATTCCCCGGTGGACATCCGAGGTGTCCCACACCAACGCCTATGCGGGGATAAAAACCACCGTACAAGAGCTGCTTTCATTGGGCACAACGCCAGAAGTTACCATTGCCTCCCGATTTGGTGACCAAAATATTCTTGTGGATTCACCAGATCAGGCAGCTGACGCGATCACACATATCCGCGAAGACTATTTCACAAAGGAAAACATTTCGTGGTGGCGGGATACCTATGCTCAAGCGGTTGATTTTGTTTTACAGAATGACCTTGTGACGGATTACTCGCATACATTACTCACAAATCTCGCCAGAAATGCGGAAGAACTGTTGGGGAAAGATATGCCCGCGAATCATGAGGCATTCCACGTGGCTTTGAAGGATGCTGTCAATAAACATAGTTGAGACAGAACCTGCCAAATCAATTTCATTAGGGTGTATTAGGCTTCCAAAAACCCGTTCCCTGACGTACCCGCGGTACCCTTAAAGCAGGACAGTGCCGAACCTGAGCTCTGGTGCGTAACACAGTAACACATCCAGCTCGGTCGGCACTCCCGTGACCTGATGCACTCTCATAACGCTTTGGAACAGTGACAACATGCACATCATTGCACACCGTGGCTTCAACGGCCGCTACCCGGAAATGAGCCCGCTCGCCTATGAAAAAGCCCTCACACTCCCCATTCATGGCGTGGAATGTGACGTGCGGCTTACCCGCGACGGGCAGGTGGTGTGCACCCACGACCGCACTATGCAGCGGGTTGCCGGCGACCCCACGGTGGTATCGCAGGCCACCGCGGGCCAGTTAAAAAAGCTCAACATTGCCCAAACCTTTGCCCCCAACCCGGAGGCACCCACCTCATCCCGGTACCCGGCAGGTTTGCCACCAGCCGGACAGCCCCTGGTCCAGCACCTACTCACCCTGGATGAGCTGCTCGACATGGTGTTCGCCACCGACGATAAGCACCTGTACATAGAGACCAAACACCCCAGCCGAGCCGGCCGGATGCTGGAGGAACAACTGGTGTTGCGGTTGCGCTACCATAATCTGTTGCAGAGTCGCCGCATTCATGTGATCTCGTTTTCGCACGTGGCGATGCGGCGCATGCGGGCATTGGCCCCCAAGATTGAGACGTTTTACCTGCGCCGCGACTGGGAGGCCAGGGTGAATCCTAAGGACGTGCGGCTGTCTGCGTCGAAAGGCTTGGGGCTGTCGGTGGCGCGCGGGCACAGCAGCCCGTGGCTGATTACCGACAATACTTATATGTGGACGGTGAACAAGCCTGCGGACATGGTGTGGGCCAGGGATCATGGTATTTCGGTGATGGCCACGGATTTCCCCGACGTTGCCTTGGATGTGGTGGGATCGGGTAAGTTGTAACCCATGGCTAAACGGAAAAAGAATCAGGAGCAGCTGCCCGAGGGCATGAGTCGTCGTCAAGCAAAGTTGGCTGCTCGGGCCGCGGAGCGTGCCGCATTGGCGCGGGACCCGCGACCCTACGGGAACCTGCCGTTTGAGGCGGATTTGATTGCGTTGCAGGAGTTCGTGCCGTCCGCAACGGTGAAAGTAGCGGTGCCGGGTGCGGAACGGGACGTGTACCTGTGCACCGTGCTACCCGGCGGCGGCGCGGTATTGGTGCGGGACGACGGTGCCTATGTGGCGTTGCAAACCCGCAACCAGTCGTATAATCCGCATCGGGATCTCACCCGGGCGCTGGAGTGGGCGATCACTGCCCAGCCGGGCGAGGAGTTGGAGTCGGCCGTGGCCGAGAACGTGGAGCCGAAACTCGACAAGCTCATCCCCGCTATGGCCCCCGAGGACATTAAGGTTTTCGACGATTTCACCTGGTGGATTCCCGCCGGCACTGAGGTCAACCCGCAGTATGCGCAGGCCATTAAGGCTGCCAACGATTCCGTGATGCCATCGCGCCGCATCACCACCGACATTGCCGGCGCCGTCTGGTGGATCGACACCGGCGACAAGGCCCACATCCGGTGGGTGCGCACCGAAAACGAAGACAAGGTGGTTCGCGCCCTGGCCCGGATTGCCGCCCGCGGCGAGCTGAAGCTGGGCGAGGAAACTAAATTCGCCGGCGTGTTCCGCACCCACGGCATTGCGGTGCCGGTGTGGGACCTGGACCCGGATCGGGACTACACCAACTATGCCGCCGAGCTGAAACGGGTGGACAAGGCCATTCTTGCCGAGCTAGATAACGATGCGCAGCTGTCTTCGGAGGAGCGTCGGCAATTGGAGAACATTAAGTCTCGTCAGGTGACCATTTAATAAAACAGGTAAAATTATCTAATTTTTCGAGAATTTTAGCGCATAACTAACGTGCTTGCGGAATAATGAACACTATCTTCCACATCGTCCGCTCCGTCACGAATAGGAAAAGTTATGAGCTTCGCCACTATTCTCGATACGCTCACCACTATTATTTGGTCGCCGGCACTGGTATTTGTGTGCCTGGCCGTGGGGATTTTCTTCACCGTTAGCACGCTGTTCATGCAGATTCGCTGTATTCCCGACATGTTTCAGCAGATGGTGGGCAATGATGATTCCGAATCCGGGGTGTCGTCGTTTAAGGCCCTGATGATCTCCCTGGCTGGCCGGGTCGGCGTCGGCAATATTGCCGGGGTGGCCACCGCCATCGCCTACGGCGGCCCGGGTGCCGTGTTTTGGATGTGGATCGTCGCCATTTTCGGCGCCGCCACATCCTTCATGGAATGCACCCTCGCCCAGATATATAAGGAAAAAGACCAGGATACCGGTGAATATCGGGGTGGCCCAGCCTACTATATCGAAAAGGCTTTCCAGCACACGCGGGCCCGAAAATTCATGCTGGTGTACGCCATTATTTTCGCGGTGTGCATGGTGCTGTCCGGCGGATATTTCCTCCTGGGCATTCAGGCGAACGGGGTGGCCGACGCCATGCGCAATGCGTGGGGGATTAACGTGTGGCTCAGCGCGGCCGTGTCGGCGGTGCTGGTGGGGGTCATTATCATGGGTGGGGTGAAGCGGATCGCTAACTTCGCCTCCCTGGTGGTGCCGTTCATGGCCATCATCTACATCTTGGCCGCAGTCATCATCATGTTCGTCAATTTCCACCATATTGATGACGTGTTTTCCCTGATCTTCCGGTCGGCGTTCGACCGGGAGGCCATGTTCTCGGGGATGTTGGGGTCGGCCATCATGTGGGGCGTGAAGCGCGGCATTTACTCCAACGAGGCCGGTCAGGGCACAGGCCCGCAGTCGGCCGCAGCCGCTGAGGTGTCGCACCCCGCGAAGCAAGGCTTCGTGCAGGCGTTCGCCGTGTATGCGGGCACACTGTTTGTGTGCTCGGCAACCGCGTTCATCATTCTCTCGACCGACATGTATAAGGTGTTCGAAGGCGAAAGCCAGGACGGTCCGGTGCGTTACGCCGGCCAGCTTGCCGATGGCGTAGACGTAGGACCCGGCTTCGTCCAGGAAGGCCTCAACAGCTTCGTGCCCGGCATCGGCGCCGGGTTTGTGGCGTTGGCCATCGTGCTGTTCGCGTTCACCACGGTGCTGGCCTACTACTATATGGCGGAAACCAACCTGGCCTATTTCAACCGGTGGATTCCCAACCATAAAGTGCGGGTGTCGCTGCTCATCGGCCTGCGGGTGCTGGCGGTCGCCTCGGTGGTTATTGGCGCCACCACCACCCCGGGCAATGCGTGGGCCCTGGGCGACATTGGGGTGGGCGTGACCACCTGGCTGAATATCATTGCGATCACCATTGTGCAGATTCCAGCCCACAAGGCCCTGTGGGACTACCAGCGGCAAAAGAAGGCTGGGCTCGACCCGGTGTTCGAACCGGAGAAGCTGGGAATCAAGAACGCGGACTTTTGGACGGTCCGGGCGATGGAAGAACGCATCGCGGCGAAGCGTGCGGCCGGCGACAGCGACAGTAAAGATGAAATCGACGGTAAGCCCAACCCCCAATAATCGGTTTCTATGCGCCGATAGATAAGCGTTTTTGCTGGAAATTACCCCCAGATTAGGGTAATCTGGGGCATTTTTGTGACTTGGGGCTCATAACTGGGGCGGCTTGTGCATAATGAGCAGATGTATTCCGCGTCACAAAGAATGGAGAGGTGCCATGAGTTTTGCTGCACTCCTCGAAACCCTCAATAGCGTTATTTGGTCGCCGGCACTGGTGTTCCTGTGTTTGGCGGTGGGGGTTTATTTCACCCTGACCACGCTGTTTCTTCAGGTTCGGTGCCTGCCCGACATGATGCGGCAGATTGTGAGCAATAAAAAATCCGGTTCCGGGGTGTCCTCCTTTGAATCCCTGATGATCTCCCTGGCCGGCCGGGTTGGCGTGGGGAATATTGCGGGGGTGGCCACCGCCATTGCGTTCGGTGGCCCGGGGGCCGTGTTTTGGATGTGGGCGGTGGCGCTGTTGGGGTCGGCCACGTCGTTTATCGAATGCACGCTCGCCCAGATTTATAAGGAGAAGGACCGGGACACCGGCGAGTATCGGGGCGGGCCTGCCTACTACATTGAGAAAGCGTATAAGCACACCCGGGCGGGGAAGTTCATGCTGGTGTATGCGGTGGTGTTCGCCGTGGCGATGATGCTGGCCACATCGTATTTCCTCCCCGGAATTTAGGCCAATGGGGTGGCTGCCGCCATGCATAATGCTTGGGGAATAGATGTTCGTATTAGTGCGGTGGTGTTGGGGATCCTGCTGGCGGTCATCATCATGGGTGGGGTGCGGCGGATCGCGAACTTCGCCTCCCTGGTGGTGCCGCTCATGGCGGTGGTGTACATCTTGGCGTCGATCGTGATCATGTTTGTGAATTTCGACCGGATTGACGACGTGTTTTCCCTGATCTTCCGGTCCGCATTCGACCAAGAGGCCATGTTCTCCGGGATGCTGGGCGCCGCCATCATGTGGGGCGTCAAGCGCGGCATCTATTCCAACGAGGCCGGTCAAGGCACCGGTCCGCAGTCGGCGGCCGCCGCCGAGGTGTCGCACCCGGCAAAACAAGGGTTCGTGCAGGCGTTTGCCGTGTACGTGGATACGTTGTTTGTGTGCTCGGCGACCGCGTTTATCATCATTTCCACCGACATGTATAAGGTGTTCGAAAACCAGAGTGAGGACGGCGCGGTGCGTTACGCAGGTAAGCTTGCCGACGGCGTGCCCGTGGGGCCCGGCTTCGTTCAGGAAGGCCTCAATAGCTTCACCAGCGGCATCGGCACGAGCTTCGTTGCGGTGGCGATCGGGCTGTTCGCCTTCACCACGGTGCTGGCCTACTACTACATGGCGGAAACCAACCTGGCCTATTTCAACCGGTGGATTCACAGCCGGCGGCTGCGGCTGGCATTCGTGTGGGGGCTTCGGGTGCTGGTGGTGGTGTCGGTTGTGGTGGGCGCCATGACTACCCCGGGCAATGCGTGGGCCCTGGGCGACATCGGGGTGGGCGCCACGGCCTGGCTGAATATCATTGCGATCGTGGTGCTGCAGATCCCGGCTCACAAGGCCCTGTGGGATTACCACCGGCAGAAGAAGGCCGGGCTCGACCCAGTGTTTGACCCAGAAAAACTAGGGATCAAGAACGCGGACTTTTGGATGCAGGAGCGGAAGACATCCCAGTCACCTGCAGTCACGGCGGAGGCTTAGAATTGTTGCCGTAAGTATCGGTGCGACAAGAAGGGTGACCGCGTGGCGGACGTCGACAAGCTAGTAATTGCCGGGGAGATCGGGCGACAAACCGCCCTCGAATATATCGAATACACTTTCGAACCTGGTGTGATGTATGCGCTCGCCGGCCGCAACGGTGCGGGCAAATCAACGCTGCTGCTCACCCTCGCCGGGGAGTTGGAACCCGTGTCTGGCGAGGTCACGTTTGGCGGGACGCCGCCCGGGGACGTGACCAACGCCGGCAACATTGTGCGCGTGAGCGACCCGATATTTTTGCCAGATTTATCGCTGGGGGAACACATCGAACTCATGCAACGCAAAACCAAACTCGACCTGTCTGACGCGCTCGCCACCTGGCAGCTGGAGGAGCTCCTGCCCCTGCCCCCGGCGCAGCTTTCCAGTGGTCAGCGGCAGCGGGCGTTCCTCGCCATCCAACTGTACCTGCCCACCCAGGTGCTGCTCATGGACGAGCCCGAACGCTACCTGGACACGCACTGGCAGCAATGTTTGACCGCCGAACTGCGGAATCTCGCTAGTGCCGGGCGGATCGTGGTGGTGGCAACACACAGCGCCGACATGCTGGCCGCCTGCGACCATTGCATCGTGGTGGGGCACCATGGGTAAGCTTATCGACGCCCTCTACTACCTGGTGGTCACCGCCCTCATTGGTGGCTTCGTGGTGCAGGGCGCCCTAAAACTCACCCCCACCCTCGAACACACATTCGGCACGGCGGCGGCGCGGGTGCCGGACTCCTGGGCATTCCCCCTGGCAATTATCGGCCTGCTCACCCTTAACCTGCTCCTGGAACGAATCCTCCCACTTCGGGCGCTCTCCGAGGCCCACTGGGTGTATACCGCCCGCCCGGCGCGCCGCATGCCCGGGTTCGATGGGCTGTCGTGGGTGCAGTTGGGGCTGGTCGGCGGGGTTGCGGCCCTCGTCGGGGTGGGGCAGGGCATGTGGTGGCAGTATGCGGTGATTGCGGTGCTGTCCCGATTCATGATGGGGATGCGTAACTGGACGCTCGCCCAACTGTTGGTGGCGGGGGTTACCCGGTCGGTGGGGTTGGGTGGCCTGTCCGTGCAGGATTCTGAACTGGTGAGCCAGGCTTTCGCCCAGTGCGCCATCACTAATAACCCGAAGGTGTGGTTGGCCGTGCGGCCGGCCGGAAACCCGTGGCTGCTGGTGGCTCGCAGATATGGGCGCCGGTTTTATCTTCCCCTGCTGGCGGTCATTATTGTGTGCCTGTCGTTGAGCATGGCGCCCACCTGGCCGCAGGTGGCGGTGGTGGTGTTCCTTCTGGCCTGGTCGATCCTGGGGGCGGGGGTGGCCCGGTGCGCCCGGTTTGGGATGTGGGGATCGCCGGAAACTGCGCGGGTGCTGTGGGTTGTGGTGGCAGGGCATGCTCTGGTTGCGGCCCTGATTCTGTGGGACACCTGGCGGGCGGTAAACCCGGCGGCCCTGGTGGTGACCGTGGTGATGGTGGTGTATGTGGGGGTTGTGCGGTCCCGGCCGCGGGCCGCCACCAGCGCGGAGGTTGTTGATTCCGGGTTGGGGGCGATGGTATCCCCCGATCTGATCGGCTACTACGGCAAGGGGCTGGTGGTGGCCTTGGTGGGTGCGGTGATCGTCTTGGCGGCTATTTCAGGGAGTTAAATAATTGCTGGGAGCCTTCCTCGTCCCACAGCACCACGGAGCCCACATCATAGTTACCGAACCCGCCCACGGGGACGGTTTCCGTGGTGACCCCGCTGCGCATTGCGAGTGCCACCCGGGCCAGGTTCCACACGTGGTCTTTTTCGCCCACAGTGAAGCTGCCGGTCACGGTGGTGATGGTGGGCAGGAGTCGGAATGGGTTTGCCAGGGTTCCGGCGGAGGACACCTTTTTGACGAGGGCGGCGAAGAATTCCCGCTGGCGTTGCACTCGGTCCAGGTCGCCCATGGCGGTGGCGCGGGTGCGCACATAGCCCAGGGCGGTGGGTCCGTCGACTTTTTGGCAGCCCGCCTGAATGTCCAGGTGGGCGAGCGGGTCTTGGATGGGTTCCTTGGGGCACACTTCGATGCCGCTCACCGCGTCGACAACGTTGGCGAGCCCGCCCATGCCGATTTCCGCATAGTGTTTGATGCGCAGCCCGGTGGCTTCTTCCACGGTTTGGGTGAGGAGTTGTGGGCCGCCGAAGGTGAAGGCCGCATTGATTTTGTCCATGCCGTAGCCGGGAATGTTGACGTAGGAGTCGCGGGGTAGGGACACCAGGGTGGCTTTGCCGGTGAGGGGGATGTGCAGCAGCATGATGGTGTCGGTGCGCATGGACCCAATGTCCCCGCCGGTTCCGAGGCGTTGCGCGTCTGCTTCGGACAACCCGGTGCGGGAGTCGGAGCCGACCAGGAGCCAGTTGGTGCCGCTGGTGGCGGCAATGTGCTGGGGTGGGTCGGCGGCCACCCGGTTGAGCCGACTATCGAGCCAGAACGTGCCAGCAACAGCCAGCACAAGCACCACGACCAGGGTCCAGGCCAGGCCGGAGAGGCAGCCGCGGGGCCGAAGTCGGGGCAGTCGGAAATTACCCAAGTTGCTCCAGGGGGACTGGTTTCCGGCCGGCCGGCGGCGTTGTTGGGGGCGCCGTTGGGGAGCGCGTTGGCCGGAGTGTTGTTGGGGGGTTCGCCGTCCCTGCCCCTGCCGTTGGCCTTGCCCGGCGGTTCGGGGTCGGCGCTGCCCTTGGCTTTGTCGCTGTTGGCCCATGGGCGCACCATCCCGACCTAATTGTTGTGTCTCATAATATTGCTGGGATTCGGCCGGGTCCGGAATGTATTGCTGTGGCCTGCCGCTTTGGCGTGGCTGCCCCTGCCGGGGTTGCTGCCCACCACCGGTTTGGCGAGGTTGCCGCGCCGGCTGTTGCTGCGGTCGTTGTGGCCGCTGTCCTCGCGGCGTGGCCCCCTCGCGGCCTCGGATGGGCCGACCATAACGATCTACCATGACAACCCCACCTGTACAATGTGCGATAGCATTGTGGTCACCTTTCTCGGATCCATAGGCCCAACAATAACGGGACACCAGCGAAAAATAGAACATTTGACGCTGGTCTTACCTGAATTATTCTTTAAGAATACCGTAACAGGGGTGGGTTAGAGTCCCAGGAAGCTCAAATGCCCTCGTAAGAGTGAGTAGCCCACGAACGCCACCGCGTCGATAAGAAAATGCCCAAGAATGAGCGGCCAGACTCGGCGAGTCTTCAAATAGTATGCGCCGAATATGAGCCCCATGATGATGTTCCCCACGCCGGCCGACCAGCCCTGATACAGGTGGTAGCTGCCCCGCAGCACTGCGGAGAGCAGCAGGGCCACCCATGGGGGGATCCGCAATTGTTGCAGCCGGGTGGTGAGCCACATCACCACAACGATTTCTTCGCTGAAAGCGTTCGCCGCCGACCAGATGAGCAACACGATGATCTCCCACCAGGCGTCGTCAAGCGTGCTGGGAACCACCTGCTTGCTGAACCCAAAATGCACCGCGGAAAGGTAAAACACCAGGCCGGGGATGCCGATGAGCGCCGCCAAGCCCGCGCCTTCCAGGATTGCTTTGGGTCGCCACCGGGAAAATATCGACTCGCGCAGCAGGTATAGGGCCAGAAACCCCCAGCTAAACAGCATTGCTGAGCTGCACAGCTGCATGGCCAGGTCAATCCACGATGTGTCCGACTGGTGTTCCGCCAGCGTGGTTTGCTGCTGGTTGAGCGGTACCGGCTGCATGAGATCGCTGAGCAGTCGCAGGGCGGCCCGCATGCCACTCAGTCCGAACGTCACCACCAGCACGATCGCAATCTCTTGTCGAATCCGCCTGGTGTCGGCCGGCTGGTCGGTTGCGGGGTTATTAGAAATAGTAATCATAGTGTTATTCGCCTATCAGAGTCACCATATAACGTAGCCGCAACCCCGAATAATTGGGCCGGCGACACCCGCAACGCGCCCACATGAATAGGCGTACGAATATTCTCAAACGGGAAAACCAATGCGCCCAAGCCCGCCATATTAAACATGGTTGCCCACGGCGTCCACTGGGTTTGCGTATAGAAATCAGATTCGGGCGACATGGCCCGAAAATACCCGATCGGCGGCGGATCAAACGCCAACATGGGGCTGAGCAGCACATCCACATCCCACGCCCGCAACACCTGAGACTTCACCGACATGAACTCCGTGATCACCGCCTCCTTCCGATGCTCCCCAATCCGGGACCCCCGATCCCGCAGCCACGACACCAACGGCGAGGCCTCACCCGGCACCTTCACCGACCGCAACGACAAAATATCGTGAAACGCCGCAAACGGGGCATCCCCATACGGCCGCCGCACCATCATCACATCATGCCCGGCCTTGCTCAACACCGACGCCGCCCGATCCACTGCCGAAAGCATGT
>ERZ772921.432-NODE-432-length-25792-cov-5.539923_pt1 | contig 25792 bp, 18 predicted proteins | sample MGYA00512117_ERZ772921 | MGnify/ENA primary metagenome ERZ772921 (study PRJEB29015, sample SAMEA2737944) | human oral metagenome | biome: human oral; feature: human-associated habitat; material: dental | place: China | collected 2150 ...
GCCAGCCCCCGCAGGCCCCGCGGCGGCCTCCAATCGGGCGGGGCTTGTCGCTGTGCGTGGCTTGCCCGTGCCCTCCGGACCCTCCGGCGCCCTCCACACCGGCGGCGCCTGCAGTGCTGTGCGGTGATGCGCCGTCTCGAGGCCCGGCCAGGCCCCGCGTATCGATGCTGGGGTCCGTCCCCTCATTTCTGGGTCCACAATCAATGTCGCATGCAATTCCCCGGACTGTATTTCAGATCCTGTAATCGAATCGTTGAGATTCTGCGGTTTTTGGGCGGGTGTTGATTCTTGCACTGGGGGAATTGCATGCGAAATTTGTGAGTCCGAGGTCTTCCTAACGTCCGTTGGCCTCCGCGTCGGTGGGACCGTTGCTGGGCGGCCGCTGTGCATCGTTACGGCGAGACAAAACTCGCCCGGCGCAGCTGGTTTATCGCGTGCGCGAGAGAAAAATCGCCCAGCGAGCGCAAAACACCCCAAATCAGGCGCTTTTGTGTCAGCAGGGCGAATTTTGTAAGGCCACATCGGCCTCGTGCTGGGCGAAGAATGTCTCGCCTACGCGTGCCGCAGCTAGGCTCGCAGACCATGCGGCGACCTCCACGCCAGCCGCGTTCGGTTGCTAGTGAGTGCTTGCCCTCAGTAATTTCGCACGTAGTTCCCTGGCGGCTACTTCAAACTATGAGTTCACGTCGTTGCAATTGCAACGTTTGTGGATGGTCTCCAAAAGTGACCGTGGGAAATGACGCGCGATTGTTGTCTGGCTTGGCTTTGCCGCCGCCTGTGGGCGTTACGAGCGCCTTCTGCGCCTCCGTATGCGCGAAAGTGCTTGTTGCCCTGAGGTGTGCACCCGATCGGGAAGATTCAACCCCTTCTGATCGGGTTGAATCTTTCCGATCAGGTTGAACGTTACCGATGGGGTTGAATCCTCAGGCCCCTGTGTTGGACTCCACGCTGGCGGCACTTGCGGCTATTGCTTCGCAATTTCGCACGCAATTCCCTGATGCCTGTAGTCCGCGACTCCAAGCAAAGCCTGGAATTTCAACGATGACAGGCTGACACATGAAGTCTCTTCGGGGGAATTGCATGCGAATGTGTGTTGTCTGGCCCCGTCATGGCCCTCGAGTATCGGAAAACTCTCGCGTGAAACCGCCATCGCCTTTGCTCGCTCGTATGTGCCTGGGGTTGAAACCGCCAGCGCCTTTGCGGGTGAGAAACGGGCGTTTTTGGCGTGTTTTTCGGTTGCAGAGGTGATGGTGGTTTCAATGGTTGCTGTTCTGGGGTGAGCATTGGTGATGGTGGTTTCATGCTGGCCTGCATCAGTGGCTGCAGAGGCGTCATTGGTTTCAACGTCGCCATGTCGCAGCATCCTGTGCGCGAAAGAGTTCGCCCTGTTTGGCCCAGGCCGGTTACGCCCTCAGGGCCCAAACGAAGCGCCCGCCCACGCATCATGCGCGGGCGGGCGGCAAGGCAAAGACTGCTTGGAGCTCAAGCGCTGCACGCAACGTGTGGAAGGTACGTAGCCACAAGCAGCGCAAACAGCACTACGGTCGCAAGCAATGCAAGCGTCACATGCTCACTTCTTCTCGAGCGTCACGCGGTACACGTTGGTCTCGCGCAGCTGGAAGCCGGCGCGCTGGTACAGGCGGTTCGCGGCCTCGCGCGAGGGGCGCGAGGTGAGGTCGACGGTACGGGCGCCGATCTTCTGGGCGTGCTCGATCGCGGCGACCACGAGGGACTGGCCGGCGCCCTGACCGCGGGCGGCCTCGTCAACGACGACGTCTTCAATCCACGCGCGCACGCCCGTGGGAATCTCGAAGGTGGCCAGCGACAGCATGCCGAGGATCGGGTGGTTGCCCTCCGCGTCAGCTGCGTCGGGGCGGAACACGAAGAGGTGCACGCTGGACTGGGAGAGGAAGCGTTGCACGTCGGCTTCGCTCATCGGCGCGGCGGAGCGGGACAGCTGGGGGATCAGGCGGCCCATGGCCTCGTGGATTTCGGGTGTGGCGGCGGTGATAAGTTCGACGGTCATGTTTCTCCTAACGTTAGGTCCAATTGTAACGGTCCGAGGCCGGGGTGGGCCGCGCGATCGGAGCTACTTACGCGCGCTCGAGGAGGAGGGCGGCCTCCACGTGGGGCGTGTGTGGGAACATGTCGAAGACCCTGCCTTCGACGGGGAACAGCGTGGGCATCGACGTCAGATCCTTGGCAAGCGACGCGGGATTGCACGAGGAGTAGATGACGCGGGGCGCGTCGCACTCGTTCAGGTAGGCGGCCAGGTCGGCACCGATGCCTCGACGTGGAGGGTTGATGACGATCACGTCGGGCACATCCTCGGGCGACTGGGCGCGAGCCCACGCGGTCGCGTCGTCTGCGATGAAGGTGGCGGCGCCTCGGGACAGACCCGCGTGTCGGGCGGCACTGATCGCAGAAGAAATCGCGCCGGGGGAGACTTCGACGCCGGTGACGCGCGGAAACCCGGAGCGAGCGCACGCCAGCGCGAAGCCGCCGACTCCGCAGTATAGATCCCACAGGCTTTCGGGCAGCCGCCCGTCGGTGAAGGGCCGCGACGCCCACACCGAGGCCTGCTCGTACAGGGTGGAAGCGACGTGTGCGTTGGTCTGTGCGAAAGAGCGAGGCCCCAACTCGAGGCCCTCGACGCTGAGCGGTAGCGTGCGGGTCCGCGTCAGGATGATCTCGTCGGGCCCCTCCACGATGGCCTCGTGCGTGGGGTGAATGTTCGCTGTGACGACGTGCGCGGCGGGCACGAGATCGCGTAGGAGCGGCAGTGCCGAGCGGATGTCAGAGACTCGCTCGCGCGTGCGTAGCACGAAGCGAATCATGAGGCGCTCCTCCGCCCCCACGGTGACGAGGATGTTCTTGAGTTCTCCGCGCTTGGTGGGCACGTCGTAGGGGGTGAGGTCCAGTGCGCGGATGAAGCGCTTGAGGCCGGGCGTCGCGCGATTGATCGCGGGGTGCTGGATGGGGCAGCCGGGTAGGTCGACGCCGCGCCGGTCGGGCCCCAGGATGCCGAGGGTGGGGCGGCGGCGACTGCCTCCGACCACGAGCTTGACGCTCGTGCGGAATCCCTCTTCGGGGGACGAGGCTGGGCTTAGCCACCGGATCTCCTGGGATCCCGGGACGTGGGCCAAAGCTGCCACGACTGCGTCGACCTTCTCCGCGAGCTGTCGCTCGTAGGGCTGGGGGAGGAGCGAACAGGAGTGGCAGGTGCCGGCGTCAAAGTGGTCGCAGCGCATCTGTTAAGTGTAAGTGTGGGCGGGGCGTACCGTCAGGTACGCCCCGCCCACTTGAGTGGTGGTTATGCCCACGCGGCGCTTAGGCCTTGGCCAGGCGCGAGCGGCGGATGAACGCGGTGCCGACACCGGCGGCGATCAGTGCGCCAGCGACGACGATCAGCGCGTTGGTACCGGTTCGGGCCAGGCCTCCCTTGCCGCCCTGCTTGGGGGCGGGTGCCGGGGCTGCGGAGGGCTGGACGCTCGGAGATGCGCTCGGCTCCGCGGAGGGAACGGCTGGCGCGGTCACCGTCAGCGGTGCGGATGCCGTAACTGCTGGCGAAGTGGACTCCGCGACGACCGTGTGGTCCCCGGCCTCGGTGTTGGCGGGAACCGTTACCTCTGCGGAGAAAGCCCCGTTCTCGTCAGCGGTGGCGGTGCCGACCTCAACGGGCTCGGAGTGCAGCGTGAGGGTCACGGCGGACTCGGGAGCGAAGCCCGTGCCCTTCACAGTGATCGTCTTTCCTGCCTCGACGGTCGAGGGATCGACGGTCACGGTGGGGGTGGAGAGGGTCTCGGCCTTGACGGTGACCGACTTGACGGTCGTGTCCTTGCCGAAGCCCTTGAGGGCGTACGCCGGGTTGTCGTATTCCAGGGTCACGCGAGCGGTCTGGTTTGCTCCGATCGCGAAGGGGCCGACGCCTTCCTTGAGCTCGGCGACTGTCAGGCCCTTGATGACCTGTCCGTCGACGCTGACCTTGTACTTCGCGTAGGCGTCCGTGAAGCCCTCGGTCTCGAAGGAGACGCTCACGCCCGAGGCGACCTTGTCTCCGGAGGTGATGGAGGCCGTGAAGCTGGTTTCGCCGGTCTTGGGGGTGGGGGCCTTGAACTTTTCGAGGCCGGAGGCGGGGATCGTGGTCGGCTCCGAGCCGATCGTGGTCAGTCCGGTGGGTACATAGTTGGGAGTGCCCTTAGTGGTGACCGTGACGACGGGGAGGATCTCGTCGGGCTGAGCGGGCAGCGTGATGACGAGGTCGTTGCCCTCGACCTTGTAGGTCAGAGCCGCGTCGGAGCCGTCCAGCTTCACCGAGGAGATGTCGTTGGCGCCGGCACCGCGTAGGGTAATCACGCCGTCAGCGGGCCACTTCTCGATGCCCATGTAGATGTGGGAGTCATCGACCATGGTCTTGCCCCAGGACTCGATCGGGAAGTGGGTCGGGCGCGAGTTGTTGAGGATGCCGGGGTGTGCGCGGTTCCAGTCGCCGATTCCCTTGAGGACCGAGGCATCCCACGGGTCGTAGGAGCCGTCGAACTTCGGGCCGACGTTGAAGAGGAACTGGCCTCCCAGGGCAACGGTCGAGAACATGTTGCCCACGATCTCGGTGGTCTTCTTGTGGGCGCCGCCGGGCGCTTTACGCAGCGCCGTCGTGTTGTCCACGTCTCTCATGTGGTCCCAGTCTTCCTCGGAGTAGTCCGGGTAGCCGGTGTCCTTGTACTTGGGAGCTGCATCGTCCCAGTTCGCGTAGCCCCATGTCTTGTGGAAGATCGAGACGGCCGACTCCCAGGGGCCCTGGGTCTGCTCGGACTGCATCTCGTTGTCCCAGCCGACCTCAAAGTCCGCGCGGTCGTTGCCCACGCGCGAGTTGATCATGATGTTCGGCTGGAGTTCGTGCGCCCACTTGCGCAGCTGGTCAGACTGGGCAGGGTTGGGCTTTCCCATGTCGTACCAGAGCTCGGCGATCTCGCCGTACTTACCGCCGAGGAGTTCCTTGAGTTGGGCATGGATGTATTCCATGTAGCCCTCTTCGTCGAGCGTGTTGGCGTTTTGCCAGGGGTTCTCGGGCTGCTTCTCCCAGTCGATGTTGGAGAAGTAGAGGCCGAACTTAATGCCGACCTGCTTGCAGGCCTGGGACAGCTCGAGGAGCGGGTCGCGGTGGGATGGCGACTGCTTGGTGAAGTTGTAGTCGGTTGTTGCCGTGTCCCACATGGCGAAGCCGTCGTGGTGTTTGGAGGTGATGAGCAGCATCTTCATGCCGGTGTCTTTGGCCTGCTGGCACCACGCGGTGGCATCGAAGTTGGGGGCCTCGAATGTTTGGGCGGTGGCCAGGTACTCTTCGCGCGGGATGCCCTGCAGCGGGATACGGGAATCCCAGGTCTGCTGGTGGCCCCATGCCTTGATCTGCTCGGGGTAGCCCACTTCCTGCTTCTGGCCCTTGTACCAGCCTGCGTAGGAGGAGTAGACGCCCCAGTGGATGAACATGGCGTACTTCATGTCCTGCCACTCGGATACCTTCGCCGCGCTCGAGGCTGCGATGGCTGCGGGGATTGCGTAGCGCGCGTCGTAGGTGGCCTGGGGGGCGGGGGTGCCGGACTGGGTACCGTCGGCTGTCGGCGTGTCGGCCAAGGTGGGACCTGCCATTCCTAGTGTTAGGAGGCCGGCGAGGAGGGTACCAGCCACTCGTTTCGTGATGTGCATCAAGTCTCCGTTGATTGATGAGAAACTCCGGTTTGGAGGCGGTCACAGTCTAGCGAAGGAAAGTGATGAACGCCATTTGCTGCCACATTGCTACGGCGTGTCGTGCTGGTTGTGATCAGGTGCATATTTGAAATGCTGACTGGTTGGAAAGTTGTTGCTGGCCTTTCCTGTTGGCTCTGTGTGTGCGTGGAACCTGGTGGTTGAGCTAATTTCCAGAGGATGGTCAGGGTTTGTTGAGCTTTGGGGCTTATGGGTCATTCCGATCACACGTAGTATGTCTGGTAACCGTCGTGGTCACCACTATGTCCAGGCTGCGCGGATTGAAATGAACCCTACGGAGGATGAATTGATGACGATGTTCCGCGCTAAGTGGGCGCGGGTGGCAGCTAGCGCCTCGGCGCTTGTTCTTGCCGCAACCGGGATAGGCGTCTTTGGCGTCTTCTCGGCCGCGCCCGCCGAGGCTGCCGTCAACCCCAACATTAAGGTTGCGATCAAGCCCCTCGTTCTGTCTGACCAGGACGGAGTGGAGATCCCCGGGGCGGGTGCCCAGGTTGAGGATCCGGTGAGGATGTACGTTGAGTGGGATGCCAGCGATGCCAATCCGCAGCCGGGCGACTCTTTCACGGTTGGGCTGCCGACCACTGGGGCCGCACTGCCTGACATTACGCACTACTACCGTTTCCGCGAGGTTGGGCGTAGCGATCCGCTGATGTTTGACGGCCTGCAGGTCGGCGAGTGTGTGACCGCCGCCGATGTCATGACCTGTACCTTCAATCAAGCTGTCGCGGCCCAAAGCAACGTCAAGGGCAAGATGAATCAGATGCTCATGGCTCAGAAGGAAACTCCTCTGACCAAGCTTCCTTTCAATGCCAACGGTGTTGAGACTCAGGTTCCCAACCCGAACGATGAGCCCATCACCCAGCGCCTGTGGACCGAGAAGAACGTCGGCAAGTATGCCAACTCCCTCAAGCGCGACTCGACCCAGATCAACTGGCACATTACTGGTTCCGGGCGCCGCCTTTCGGAGCGTTCTGGAATGCCTGCGGGAACCTATGCGAACAAGGTCGTCTTCAACGATGTCCTCGGCGCTGACGGTCAGACGCTGCTGCCTGATGATTCCACCTGGTACGTTCGAGTGGACCCCAAGAGTGCGCCGAACCAGTACCCGACGGTCGCGCGAGTCGGGCAGCCCGGCATCAACACGACCTACGGCAACTACACGCTGGAGCGTACGATCTCCGCAGACGGCAAGTCTGCGACGGTGACGCTTACTCGTACCGACGGCAACTTTGACCCGTCGATCAACTACGAGATCGTCTACTCCTCGAAGATCGACGGTAACGTCATCCCTGAGAAGCAGTACACGAACAGCGCAACGCTGGTGGGTGACAAGGAAGGCCCGATCACCTCGGCGATCAGCTACCGCGACCCGATCACCTACACCATTGAGATGAAGCCCGGCTACGGTGCCTTCGGCGTGAAGAAGTACGTCCTCGGAGCGCAGGTCGGTGCCGACGCCGGACAGATCCCGGCCGCCACGGCCGTTACGGTTAACGTCAAGTACGAACTCCCCGCTGGCTGGGACCCGGCTCTCCATCCCGAGTGGACCGCTCCCGCGGGTGGAGCCAACCCCTACACGATGAACGTTCCCGTTGAGCAGGGCGTGGCCGGTGTGGCCTTCCCCAAGGGCACCAAGGTGACGCTCACGGAGTCCCTCGACTCTGCCCAGCTGCCTGCTGCACTGCGTTGGCAGGGGGAGCCCGCCTTCTCCATTGGATCCACGAGCACCGTGAATGAGGTCTCCTTCACCATCGCTGAGAACAACGTCTCTGCGGTCACGCTGACCAACACCGCAGCCCCGGCTCCCGGCAAGATTGCTGTGACCAAGAAGGTTGTTGGTGACATTCCGGCGGGTAAGACCTTCGCTTTCGACTACGTGTGTGACGATGCTGCGAAGACCTCCGGTTCGATCACGGATGTTGTTGCCGGTCAGGCGAAGGAGTCTGCTGAGATTCCCGCTGGTGCGACTTGCACCGTGACCGAGCGTGATGCGTCGGTTGATGGCTTCACCCTCCAGACCTCCACGATTGATCCTGTGATGGTTAAGTCCGGTGAGGTTGCTGCCCTTGAGGTGACCAACACCTACACCCCCAAGGTCGGCAAGATCTCGGTGACGAAGGAAGTTGTTGGCGACATTCCTGCTGGCAAGACCTTCTCCTTCGACTACGTGTGCAACGATCCGGCGAAGACCTCCGGTTCGATCCTGAATGTCGCCGCTGGCGAGACCAAGGAATCGGGTGACATTCCGGATGGTGCCGAGTGTCTCGTGACCGAGCGTGAGGCTGAGGCCGCCGTTGACGGTTTCATCCTCGAGTGCTCTGCGGTTGATCCGGTTCCTGTCAAGGCCGGAGAGGTTGCTGCGGTTCTGATGACCAACACCTACACCCCGGCTCCCGGCAACATTGCCGTGACCAAGAAGGTTGTTGGTGACATTCCTGCCGATAAGACGTTCTCCTTCGACTACGTCTGTGACGATCCGGCCAAGACCTCCGGTTCGATTACGGATGTCGCTGCCGGTGACACGAAGGTTTCCCGCGATATTCCTGCCGGTGCGACCTGCACGGTGACGGAGAAGGACGCCTCGGTTGATGGTTTCACTCTCCAGACCTCCGCAATTGATCCCGTCGTGATCAAGGCGGGCGAGGTTGCCACTCTTGAGGTGACCAACACCTACACCCCGGTTCCGTCGCCGACCCCGACGCCGAGTGAGACCCCCGGTGGCAACGGCGGTGGGGACCGTCCCAGCCTTGCCAGGACCGGTGCCGACGTGCTCGGTGGGTCCCTCGCGACCCTGACCCTGCTGGGAGTGGGTGGAGGACTCCTCGCCCTGCGCCGCGCGCGTCGCTGATGTGCTCAATGATTGAGTGAGCGCTCTGAGCGCCGAGCTCTGAACCCCCGGGCCCGTTGGGCCCGGGGGTTCGCCGTATCATCCGGGAGAGTTGTTCGGCCATAGCTGGGCAAATAACGCCCATTGTGAAACCTGAGCATATGTGACTCAAGTTCTGTCTCTTCAGGTTGCGGAATAAAAGGTCTGCTCGTAAAGTTGAGTACATCAGACTCAAGGGTTTGTCGGGATCATCCCGGCACGAGACAGCAATGCGAGCCGCTCCGGTGAGACGGAGTCGGCCTCGCCGATGAAAGGAACACATACTATGGCACGTGCAGTCGGCATCGACCTCGGCACCACCAACTCCGCTATCGCCGTCCTCGAAGGCGGCGAACCCACCATCATTCCGAACGCTGAAGGCGCTCGCACGACCCCCTCGGTCGTCGCCTTCTCCAAGACCGGCGAGGTTCTCGTCGGTGAGATCGCCAAGCGTCAGGCGGTCACGAACGTTGATCGCACCATCTCCTCCGTCAAGCGCCACATGGGCACCGACTGGACCACGGAGATCGACGGTAAGAAGTACACTGCGCAGGAAATCTCCGCGCGCATCCTCATGAAGCTGAAGGCTGACGCCGAGGCCTACCTGGGCGAGCCCGTCACCGAGGCTGTCATCACCGTCCCTGCCTACTTCAACGACGCTCAGCGCCAGGCCACCAAGGACGCCGGTCAGATCGCCGGCCTGAAGGTCGAGCGCATCGTCAACGAGCCCACCGCCGCGGCCCTGGCCTACGGCCTCGAAAAGGGCAAGGAAGACGAACTCATCCTGGTCTTCGACCTCGGTGGTGGCACGTTCGACGTGTCCCTCCTCGAGGTGGGCAAGGACGATGACGGCTTCTCCACCATTCAGGTGCGCGCCACCTCCGGCGACAACCACCTGGGCGGCGACGACTGGGATCAGCGCATCGTCGACTGGCTGATCGGCCAGGTCAAGGCGAAGACCGGCGCCGACCTGTCGAAGGATCCCGTTGCTCTCCAGCGCCTCAAGGAAGCCGCTGAGCAGGCGAAGAAGGAGCTGTCCTCCGCGACCTCCACGAACATCTCGCTGCAGTACCTGTCCATGACCGCCGATGGCCCCATCCACCTGGATGAGTCCCTCACGCGCGCCAAGTTCGAGGAGCTCACCTCCGACCTGCTTGAGCGCACCAAGAAGCCCTTCCGCGATGTCATGGCTGAGGCTGGCGTGACCGTCTCGGAGATCGACCACGTCGTGCTCGTCGGCGGCTCCACCCGTATGCCCGCCGTCACCGAGGTCGTCAAGGAGCTGACCGGCGGTCGCGAGCCCAACAAGGGCGTCAACCCCGATGAGGTTGTCGCCGTGGGCGCCGCCCTGCAGGCCGGTGTCATCCAGGGTGACCGTAAGGACGTCCTGCTCATCGACGTGACCCCGCTGTCGCTCGGTATCGAGACCAAGGGTGGCGTCATGACCAAGCTCATCGATCGCAACACGGCCATCCCGACCAAGGCCTCGGAGATCTTCTCCACCGCCGAGGACGGCCAGCCCTCCGTGCTTATCCAGGTCTACCAGGGCGAGCGTGAGTTCGCCCGTGACAACAAGCTGCTCGGCACCTTCGAGCTGTCCGGCATCGCCCCGGCCCCCCGTGGCGTGCCGCAGATCGAGGTCACCTTCGACATCGACGCGAACGGCATCGTTCACGTCTCCGCGAAGGATCGTGGCACCGGCAAGGAGCAGTCGGTGACGATCACCGGTGGTTCGTCCCTGTCCAAGGAGGAGATCGACCGCATGGTGCGCGAGGCCGAGGAGCACGCCGCCGAGGATAAGAAGCGCCGCGAAGAGGCCGACATCCGCAACCAGGCTGAGCAGGCCGTCTACGCGACGGAGAAGCTGCTCAAGGACGAGGCCGACAAGATCTCTGAGGAGACTCGCGAGGCCGTCCAGAAGGACGTCGACGCCGTCAAGGAAGCCCTCAAGGGTGACGACATCGAGGCCGTGAAGACCGCCACGGCGACCCTGTCCGAGTCCGGTATGAAGATCGGCCAGGAGATCTACGCCAAGCAGCAGGCCGACGAGGCCGGCGCCCAGTCCGCGCCCGCGCAGGACGACGTCGTGGACGCCGAGATCGTTGACGAGGACAACAAGTGAGCACCGAAGAAACCAACGGTTTCTCGGCGCCCAACGAAGACGCCAACGTCGCCGGGGCCGACTCCTTCGAGTCGGCCCCGGCCGGCCAGGCGGCCGAGAACAACGAGACCGCACTCGGCGCGGATGACGCTGCCCAGGCCTCGTCCGAGGGCTCGGCCGACGACATGAGCGCCTTCGAGGAGCAGATCGAGGACTCCGACCTCGCCAAGGCCCTCGAGCGCATCGCGAGCGTCGAGGACCAGCTGGCCCGCGCCAACGCGGAGCTGTATAACCAGGGCCAGGAGTACGCCAACTATGTGCGCCGCTCCAAGGAAGCCATCCCCGGCTACAAGACCGCGGGCCAGGACGAGGTCATCGAGTCGCTCATCAGCGTCCTCGACGACATCGCCGCCGCCCGCGCGCATGGCGACCTGGAGGATGGCCCCTTCGCGTCGATCGCCACGAAGCTCGAGGAGACGCTCAAGACGCGTTTCGAGCTGGAGCGCTACGGCGCCCCGGGCGACGACTTCGATCCCGCCCTGCACGACGCCCTTATGGCGACCACCAGCCCGGACGTCGACCATCCCGTCATCGGGCAGGTCCTCACGAGCGGCTATCGCCGTGGCGAACGCGTCGTGCGCGCCGCGAAGGTGCTGGTGAACAACCCTGAATGACATCGACACGCTCGCAACTGAAAGAGAGGTGACACGCGCGTGAGTGAACAAGAATGGTTCTCCAAGGACTTCTACAAGGTCCTCGGAGTTGACAAGACAGCGGATAAGAAGGCCATCACCAAGGCCTACCGCAAGCTGGCTCGGCAGTGGCACCCGGATCAGAACCCGGGCGACAAGGCCGCTGAGGCTAAGTTCAAGGAAATCGGCGAGGCCTACGCCGTCCTGTCCAATGACGAGGATCGCAAGCGCTATGACGCGATCCGCGCGATGGCTAGCGGCGGGGCACGCTTCTCCGCCGGATCGGGCGGCGCGGGCGGCTTCGAGGACCTCTTCGGTGCTTTCGGCGGTGCCGGCGGCTTCGGAGGCGGCGGTCATAACGTGCGCTTCCAGACCTCCGGCATGCCCGGCGGTGGTGGCTTCGAAGACATCCTCTCCGGCCTCTTCGGCGGTGGCGGCGGTGGCGCGCGTTTTGGGGGCGACCCCTACGGTTCGCCCTTCGGCGCCGCTGGTCACGCCCAGCAGGCGGCACCCACCCCTGAAAAGGGCGGGACCGTGCGCGCAAAGCTGGCCATTTCCTTCCGTCAGGCCCTGAATGGTGCGACCCTGACCATCAAGGTCGGCGGCTCTCCGATCAAGGTTCGCATCCCCGCGGGCATTAAGGACGGCCAGAAGGTCCGCGTCAAGGGCCACGGCAAGCCCGGTACGCATGGCGGTCCCGCGGGCGACCTTGAGGTTGTTGTGACGGTCAAGCCGCATCCCGTGTTCTCGCGCGAGGGTGACGACCTGGTTCTCACCCTGCCCGTGACCGTGTCCGAGGCCATCCTTGGCACCGTCGTTGACGTGCCGATGATCGACGGCAACACGGCCACGGTCAAGGTGCCTGCGGGTTCCTCCTCGGGCTCCGAGATCCGCGTGCGCGGCGAGGGAGTGAAGACCTCCAAGGCGACGGGTGACCTGATTGCCCGCGTGGCCATCCAGGTTCCCGCCAAGCCGAGCCGCGACCTCAAGAAGCTCGCGAAGGAGATGGCGAAGGCCGAGGGTGACCTCGACGTCCGCGCCTCCCTGTTCGAGGCCGTGGAGGAGTAAGCCATGGCGAAGACGGGATCGGACGATGCGATCACGTTCGTCATCTCGGTTGCGGCTGAGCTGGCGGGCATGCATCCGCAGACCCTGCGCCAGTACGACCGTCTCGGCCTGGTGATCCCGGCCCGTACTAAGGGTCGGGGACGCCGCTATACAAAGCGGGACGTGCAGCGTCTGCGCGACGTGCAGCGGATGAGCCAGGAAGAGGGTATCAACCTGGCGGGCATCCGACGTATCCTCGAGCTCGAGCGGCGAGTCGAGGCCTTGGAAGAGGAACGGGACGCTCTGCGTGGGGCGGTCGCCGCGGCCGAAGCTAAGCGCAACCGTGTGTTCGCTGCGTCTGCGGACGGTCAGGTCATGCCGATGCGACGAGGCCAGCGCCCGTGGGATAGCTCCTCGAGGTCTGAGGCTCGCTCTGGGGGCTCTCTCACCGTGTGGAATCCGGTGCGGGCGCTCGCGGCGCTCGCCTCCTCCCAGGCCCCGGCGCGTTCGGCCCTTCCGGCTGCGCCGCGATCGAAGGCACGCGCGGTGATTGAGGGGACGATCGTCCCTCGCCACTAGGACATCGGGACATAAAGGACTGCGGGACCCATCCAGTGGATGGGTCCCGCAGCGTAATTCGATCGAAGATCCGGGGGCACACAGGATCCTCGACCGAAGCCTGGAACAGGCAACAGGCTTGCACCTGCTGAACATAGTTTTACCAGGTCACGACCTGTTTCGATAGTTGATTGTTGGGGTGTGGACCGCTTGGCGCAAACGTGCAGGGGCTGCGTGAAATGTGTGCGTCAGATTCGCTACTATTTTTTGGAAATGTCCTCTGACCTGCAAGTTTGTTGGTGGGTACGCCTTTTCCTTGAAAATGCTCATGTTGTGGGCCGGTAGGACGATGCTCGTGGGTGGCTCATCGGTCGGTATTGACCGTTAGGAAATATCGATGCCATCACACAGAGATGGCGTGGATAACGTCGGTATGCAATATGTAACTATCTGTGCAGGTCAGATGAGTATCAGCGTGTTGCGCGAGGAAGGCGGTCTGAGAGGTGTCCCTCGTCTGTGTCCTGATAGAAAGGATCGAGATGCGTCAGCGGTGCGACCGATGCCCCGCATGCGTTAACGTGGACGCATGACGAAATCTTCGCATCACCTGTCGGTGCGCTCGCGCGTGGCCAAAGCGGCCGGCGGTGCCGCCCGCTTCGCCTCCCGGGCCCTCGGGCGCGGCTCCGGCGGCATGATTGGCGGTGAGGTTGCCATGCGCATCTCGCCGACGTTCCTTTCGGAGCTGGCAGCCCCCTACTCTTCCGTCATCGTGACCGGTACGAACGGAAAGTCGACGACGACGCGTATGGTGCGGGCGGCCCTCGAAAGCGCCGGACCCGTCGCTTCGAACATCAATGGTGACAACATGACCTCGGGCGTGATTACGGCCCTCATGCAGGGTAAGGGGGCGACGCGAGCGGCCCTCGAGGTCGACGAGATGCACGTGCCCGCCGTCGCCGCCGACGTGAAGCCGGCGGTCTTCGTGTACCTGAATCTCTCGCGTGATCAGCTTGACCGCGTCGGCGAAATTGGCTCCGTCGAGCGTCGCCTGCGTGACGGGGCCTCGGCCCACCCGGGCGCCGTCGTCGTCGCCAACTGCGACGACCCGTTGATCGTGTCCGCCGCCGCCGACAATCCGAACGTCGTGTGGGTGGCCGCAGGCGCCGGTTGGGGAGGAGACTCCGCCGCATACCCGCGCGGTGGCCGCGTCGTCCGCTCCGGTGAGGACTGGCACCTGATCCCCGCCTTCGACGGCGAGGAACTCCCTGAGCTCAGCAGCCGTCCTCAGCCTCAGTGGTGGCTCGAGGACATCGAGCTGGCCCCCGAGGGGCCGCGCGCGACGCTGCGTGGACCCGACGGCGTCAGCGTCCTCCTCAAGCTGAAGCTTCCCGGGCGCGCCAACCTTGGCAATGCCGCGCAGGCTGTCGCCGCCGCCGTCGCGATGGGCATTGACCCCGCTGCTGCCGCCGCGGCCGTCAGCAGCGTCACCGAAGTCGCGGGACGCTACTCCGTCCACGATGTCAACGGACGCAGTGCGCGCCTCATGCTCGCTAAGAACCCCGCCGGATGGCAGGAAGCCATGACGATGATCGACCCGCGCGTCGACCAAGTTGTCATCGGCGTCAACGGCCAGGTGCCCGACGGCCAGGACCTCTCCTGGCTGTGGGACGTCGACTTTTCCGCCGTCAAGCAGCCCGGCCGCCGCGTTGTGGCCTGCGGTGAGCGCGGCGCCGACCTGGCCGTGCGCCTCGAATATGCGGGTGTCCACTGTGACCTCGTTCCGCTGCCCATCGACGCCCTCGCCGCGTGCGAGCCCGGCCGCGTCGAGATGCTCCTCAACTACACGGCCATGCGCGACTTCAAGGTCCTGCTTGATCGAAAGGAAGGCACGCGATGAGTGCCTCCACGCTGCGAATCGGCGTCCTCATGCCCGAGGTCCTGGGAACCTACGGCGACAGCGGTAACGCGCTGATCCTCGCCGAGCGCGCCCGCAGGCGCGGCATCGACGCCGAGGTCGTCCACGTCGGCTTGACCGAGGAGATCCCGGACAGCCTAGACATTTACACTCTCGGAGGTGGTGAGGATACCGCCCAGGCGCTCGCGGCCGACAAGTTCCGCGGCACCTCCGGTCTCGCCCGCGCCCTCCACGCGGGTCGCCCGCTCCTCGCGATCTGCGCCTCCCTGCAGGTTCTCGGCCACTGGTACGAGGATGCGCGGGGCGTGCGCGTTCCCGGTATGGGCGTCCTCGATATTACGACGCGCCCACAGGGGCACCGAGCGATTGGTGAGCTCGTCTGTGAGCCCGTTCTCGACGGCCTTACGCAGACTCTGACGGGCTTTGAAAATCACGGGGGCGGCACCGTTCTCGGCCCCGACGCCTCCCCGCTGGGACGCGTCATCTCGGGCGTCGGAAACGGCACACCCCAGGGAGAGGAAGCGCCCGAGGTGCGCTATGACGGCGCCGTTCAGGGGTCCGTCATCGCCACCTACATGCATGGCCCCGCTCTCGCCCGTAACCCCGAGCTGGCGGACCTGCTGCTGGAGCGTGCCACGGGCGCAACGCTGGAACCACTCGACGTGCCGGGTGTTGCCGAGCTACGCAAGGAACGGCTGGCCGGCATTCAGCTGTCCTGACCTCGCCTCAGCCTCATTCATCCGTCGCCGATTCCCGGCGGGGGTCGGCAACGCACAATCTGGTCCTGTCGCGCTCTGGTTGCGGGACTCTAGTATTCTGAGCTCGATCTTCCATCAGAAAGGCACAGACATGTCGAATCCCTCCTACGGTCCCGCGGGCCAACAGAACGCGGTGCCCACGAACGGCACTTCCTACCCGGGTGCCGCAGCCCCGCAGGGCTACGGTGCTCCCGCGCCCGTGGTCATGTCGAAGCTGCCCGGTCGAGGCGGCGCCATCACCACGCTCGTTCTCGGCGTGGTGCTCATGGTTTTCATCGCGCCGATTGTCTTCTTTGCCACGATGATCGCCGGTGTGGCTGGCACCGATGGCAACGCGGTCAAGGGTGGCACCACCGCCAACGGCAGCGTCGTCACTGTGACCGCGGATGGCATCTTCATGGTGCGGGCCGACGCGCACAAGGACCCCTCCTGCTCGCTGATTGGCGCAGATGACAAGAGCTACGAGCTGGAACCCTACGCTGGCAGCGAGGACGTGTACCTGGCAGAGAACCTGCCCGCGGGCTCGTACGTGCTGCAGTGCGACGGCATCGCCAGCGGCGCGAACATCACCGCATTCAACGCATCGCCTGAGGTCGTGACAAAGGTCTTCGCCATGCCCTTCGTGTGGGGCACCGTTGTCGGTGTTGTCGGCCTGATTCTCCTGATCGTCGGCATCGTTCTCCTGGTGAAGGTGAACGGCAAGCGCCGCCGCATTACGCAGGAATCCATGCTGAGCGCCGTGCGCTGACTCAAGCTCCGCGAAAGGGGGCGAGGCTGGGGGTTTATCCCGGGCCCCGTCCCCTTTGTGGTTCCCTCTGGCGTTTTCCTCCACGGCAGGAAACAGCGTACGATCGAGGGTTATCTGAGCGTTCCAATCGCGTCGGCGCACTGTTCAGTCTGCCTGCCGCATTGTTATGCTTAAGCAAAGTTTTCTTCAGGAAGGCACGCACATGTCGAATCCCCCCTACGGTGTCCCCGGCGATCAGGGCACACCCTGGCCCCAGTACGGTGACAACGGAGCGGGAGCTCCGATGCAGGGTATGCCGATGCAGGGTATGCCGATGCAGGGAGGGCCTCAGAACTTCCAGGGTTACGGTGGTCCGGCCCCGATGCCGATCGTGAAGGGCCCCAGCAAGGCCCCCGGCACCATTCTCATCGTCCTGGGCGTCCTCGCGTCTTTTGTCGCCGCTCCCATCCTTTTCTTTGTCCTGTGGTTCCAGGGCGTCACGGATATGGCTGGCGCTCTGGCTCAAGGTGCCACCTTCTCGAATGGCGGCACCGTTGAGGTCGGCGGAGCCGGCAGCTACATGCTCCAGATCTCGGGCGGCGAGGCAACTACGTGCAAGATGATTGACTCGGGCAACAACGTGTACGACATGTCCCCGTTCCAGAGCGACAAGTCGCTCTACTACATCGACGGCCTGAACAATGGCACCTACACGGTCCGCTGCGAAGGTGTCGACCAGAAGGCGTCCATGACGGGCATGAGCGTGAGCCCCAATGACTTTACGAACACGGTCGGCTTCGCATTCCTGTGGAGCACCGCGGTTGGCGTCACCGGCGTCGTCCTGCTGATCGTCGGTATCGTCCTCGTGGTTCGAGCCGGCAGTAAGACCAAAGAGCTTCAGCAGCAGGCCATGATGTCAGCGATGTACTGACCCATGTAACGCGATCAGGGGCGAGGCCCGGACAGACTCTCCGGCCTCGCCCCTTTGCCGCACCGACAGCACCACGAGGAAGGACGCCATGCATACCCTGTCTTTCACGGGAGAACGCCAGCTTCGATACCCGGCCCCCGACGTCGCGCGCGGCTTTATGCTCGCGCTCATTGCGCTGGCAAACGTCCCCTTTTGGCTCAGGTACTTCCCGGAGGCGCCTCACGCCGGGCGTGCGGCGCTTGCGGCGATGGGGAGCGCCGACCAGTGGTGGTACCTGGCGCGGACCCTGTTCGTTGACCGCAGGGCCTACCCACTCTTCTCGATCCTGTTCGGTTTCGGCATGGCGATCATGGCCTCGCGCACGATGGAGCGTGAGCGCCGGGCCGTCATGGAGACCTTCACTGCCGAGGAGGTTGCCGGCTGGCATCCCGTCCAACGACAGATTCTCGAGGAGAACGTCGAGCGTCACGTTCGCCGCATGGCCTCGCGTCTGATTCGCCGCCGCGGCTGGTGGATGCTGGCCTTCGGCCTGGTGCATGCTGTCTTCTTCGCGGGTGACATCATCGGGGCGTACGGCCTGGTTGCGGTGATTTTTGCTGAGGTGATCGTCATGACGCGCGCATGGTTGCGGGTGCTGGTTGGCGTACTCATTGGCTCCTTGAGCCTGCTGGGAATCTGGTCGATGGCGGCGTTCGTGGGCCGAGAACCGATGATGTTGGAATTCCACGATCCCACATCGCTGGACGCGGGGTATCCGCTGGTGTCTGTTGCCTCCTGGCTCATCGCGACGCCGATGACTGTCCTCACGGCTCTGGTGGTTCCCTGCGTCATGATCGGCGTGGGCGTGGCGCGCTGGGGCCTCCTCCAGGACCCGCGGGGGCGTGGTGCGTTGCTGTCCGAAATTGCGGCGTGCGGCCTGGGGATCGGCGCGCTCGGAGGATTGCCTTTCGCGCTCATGCAGCTGGATTGGGCATTCGCCGGCTCGGCCGCCTGGTCTTACCCGCTGTTCCACGCCTCGGGGGTCGCGGGTGCGTGCGGCTGGCTGGCGCTTCTGGCCCTCGTGGGCGGCGGCCCACGCGAAAAGCTGGGCACCGCGTGCGCCTTCCTCAGCGCGATCGGTCGCCGTTCGATGACCGCCTACCTGTCCCAGACGCTGCTCTTCATCCTCATCTGCGGGTTGTCAATCTCCTTCGGTGTGCGCTCGCTGGGCGTCGCCGTGTCCGGCCTGATTGCGCTCGTCGTGTGGGCGCTGATCGGCCTGGTCTGTGTCATTGCCGAGGCAATGGGATCTTCGCGCGGTCCCGCTGAGTGGGTGCTGCGCTGGCTGGTCGCGAAGAGTGCCAAGAAGATGCCGATGCCGGTCTTCGTTCCCGTTCCCGTCGTTCGCGCGGACGTGTCCACAGGAGTCGCGCAGGCCTCGTCGCTCCCAGTGACTCCGGTCCCCGCATCGGGTGTCGAGCCCAATGGGAGTGTGCAGGGGAGTACGTGCGACAGCGAGTGAAATTTTCCTATTTAATAGAAATGAGCTCTGCGTGCAAGGGCTATGTAAAAATGTGAGAGACTGCACATTTGGCATGGGGGGATGTGAGCTCTGCCGGATGAGCTGCGACGACGGTGATGCGCCGTCGTATTGTGCATTCCCTCCGCGGGGCTGAATCTGTCAGGGGCGTTGGTTTTTCGCGGTTTCTGCGCTACTGTGAAGTTACCAAGACACGTGCTGGTAACACGATGAGGTGAGCTGGGGAGGCGCCAATGGGTATGCATGTGAAGACCGCTGTCAGGGGTGATCGGCGCGCTCTCGCCCCATTGGTAGCGACGCAGTGGCGCGTCACCAATCATCGGCACGACTAGGGGTGCATCATGGGCTGGCTATGGCGGGCGGATGTCGACGGGGGGACCGATGGTGAGGAGACTCCTCACCGCCGCGAACTGCCGGACGATATCGCCCCTGATATGGAACAATGGGGAGGTAGCAATGCAGCACCTCCGGAAGGAATTGTCACGGGTAATTCGGAGTTTGAAGCCAATCGTTTCGATATGGTTCGTCCCATCACGCAGGAGCGCTTAGGTCTCCTTTTTGATTCCGAGGGGTGGGCGTGGCGTATCGATAGCGATGGAGACCTCTGCGGTTTTTGGGAGGGGCATCTGTTCTGCTTCCGCTTCCTCGGAGACTCGCGCGAGGTGCTGTCGATCGTTGCCTTCATGAAGAGCCTCGTTCCCATTGAATGTGGTGAGGATCTGCGGGACTTCCTGCAGGCGTGGCACGGCGAGTTCCTGTGGCCCAAGGCCTACGTTGCTGATCAGGACGAGGGAGACCGTGTTGTCGCCGAGGTGAATGCCGATTACGAGTATGGCGCGACGGATGCGCAGCTCGTGCAGCAGGTGATGTGTGCGCTGGCGACAACCCTTCAGCTTTTCCGCGCGCTCGAGGAGCGCTATGGCCTCGATGATGATGAAGGGCCCGGTCCTGCCGGCGGTCATCAGCGCGGGTTTGATGGCCCTGCCTGGCTTCCCGGGAGCTGACTCACATCCCCCTCAAAATTGAAGTTGAGTGGAATAGACTCAATTTCAGCTTCGTTGTGTCTGTCAGAAGGCGTTGACTGTCTCGACGCCACCAGACAAACCATTTGGAGGAGTGATTTCATGGCACGTGAAATGACGACAAAGGCGCAGGAGGCCGTCTCCTCTGCGCTTCAGGCTGCCGGTGCAGCCGGTAACCCGCAGGTGGAGCCCATCCACCTGCTGGAAGCACTGATTGAACAGCGCGAAGGCATCGCGCTCTCCCTGCTCGAGGCCGTTGGGGCCGACGTTCGCGCGATCGGCGCACGCACTCGCAATGCCCTCGTGGCGCTCCCGAGTGCGCAGGGCGCATCCGCCGGAAGTGCCCAGCCCTCGAACGCTCTGCTCGCGGTCGTTCGCGACGCCGGCGAGCGGGCCGAGGCTGGCGGCGACCAGTACATCTCGACCGAGCATCTGCTCATCGCGCTGGCTGCGTCGCAGACCGAGGCCGGTCGCATCCTCGCCCAGGGCGGCGTCGAGGCCGACGCGCTGACTCAGGCTCTCGCGCAGCTGCGCCCCGATCCGATCACCTCGGCGGACCCCGAGGGGTCCTTCGAGGCCCTGTCCAAGTACGGGCGCGACCTCACGGAGGTGGCGCGCGAAGGCAAGCTCGATCCGGTTATCGGCCGTGACAACGAGATTCGCCGCGTCGTGCAGGTCCTGTCCCGTCGTACTAAGAACAATCCTGTTCTGATCGGCGAGCCCGGCGTCGGCAAGACGGCCGTCGTTGAAGGCCTCGCCCAGCGCATTGTCGCGGGCGACGTCCCGGAGTCCCTGCGCGACAAGCGCCTCGTCTCCCTCGACGTTGCGTCGATGGTCGCCGGCGCGAAGTACCGCGGTGAGTTCGAGGAGCGCCTGAAGGCGGTTCTGTCCGAGATTTCTCGCTCAGATGGGCAGATCATCACCTTCATCGACGAGCTGCACACCGTCGTTGGTGCGGGCGGCGGCTCCGAGGGTGCGATGGACGCGGGCAATATGCTCAAGCCCATGCTCGCCCGCGGCGAGCTGCGCATGGTCGGCGCGACGACTCTCGATGAGTACCGCGAGAACATCGAAAAGGATCCGGCGCTGGAGCGTCGTTTCCAGCAGGTGTTCGTCGGCGAGCCCTCGGTTGAGGACACCGTTGCGATCCTGCGCGGTATCGCGCCGAAGTACGAGGCTCACCACAAGGTGACCATCTCCGATGGTGCGCTCGTTGCTGCGGCGACCCTGTCGAACCGCTACATCACGGGGCGCCAGCTGCCCGACAAGGCGATCGACCTGATCGATGAGGCGGCCTCGCGCCTGCGCATGGAGCTGGACTCCTCGCCCGTCGAGATCGACGAGCTGCGCCGCAGCGTGGATCGCCTCCGCATGGAGGAGTCCTACCTGACCGAGTCCGATCCGGAGGGCCTGGATGAGGCTACCCAGGAGCGGCTGAGCAAGCTGCGCGCTGACCTCGCTGACCGCGAGGAGAGCCTGCGTGCTCTGACGGCTCGCTGGGAGGCTGAGAAGGCTGGTCACAACCGTGTTGGTGAGCTGCGCGTCCAGCTCGACTCGCTGCGTACCCAGCTGGACCTGGCCGTGCGCGAGGGGCGTTGGGAGGAAGCCGGGCGCCTGCAGAACGGTGAAATCCCGGCAGTCGAGCGTCAGATCGCCGAGGCTGAAGCGCAGGCTGCGGAGCAGGATGCCCGTAGCGACGACGAGCCGATGATCGCCGAGAAGGTCGGCCCCGCAGAGATCGCCGAGGTCATCGAGGCGTGGACCGGAATTCCGACGGGTAAGCTCCTGCAAACGGAGACGGACAAGCTCCTGCACATGGAGGATGAGCTCGGAAAGCGCCTGATCGGTCAGAAAGATGCCGTGCGTGCGGTGTCCGATGCGGTCCGTCGCTCCCGCGCAGGCCTGTCCGACCCGAATCGTCCGACCGGTTCGTTCCTTTTCCTCGGCCCGACGGGCGTGGGTAAGACGGAGCTGGCCAAGGCGCTCGCGGAGTTCCTCTTCGACGACGAGCGTGCGATGGTGCGTATCGACATGTCCGAGTACTCCGAGAAGCACTCCGTGGCGCGCCTCGTGGGTGCCCCTCCCGGGTACGTCGGCTACGAGGAGGGCGGCCAGCTCACCGAGGCCGTGCGGCGTCGGCCCTACTCCGTGGTCCTGCTCGACGAGGTCGAGAAGGCCCACCCCGAGGTCTTCGACATCCTCCTGCAGGTGCTCGACGACGGCCGCCTCACCGACGGCCAGGGGCGCACGGTCGACTTCCGCAACGTCATCCTCGTGCTCACCTCGAACCTGGGCAGCCAGTTCCTCACCGACCCGCTCACCAGCCCCGAGGAGAAGCGCAACGAGGTCATGAGCGTGGTTCAGGCCTCCTTCAAGCCGGAGTTCCTCAACCGCCTCGACGACATCATCGTCTTCGAGGCCCTCTCCAAGGAGGAGCTGGGCGAGATCGTCGGTATCCAGCTGGCCCGGATCGCCGCGCGCCTGACGGACCGGCGCCTGAGCCTGGAGGTCACCGACGCCGCCCGCAGCTGGCTGGCCGACGAGGGCTACGACCCCGCCTACGGGGCCCGGCCGCTGCGCCGCCTCGTCCAGCGCGAGATCGGCGACCGCCTGGCCCGCATGCTGCTGGCCGGGGAGGTCCTCGACGGGCAGAAGGTCGTCGTCGACAAGGTCGATGGCTCCGAGGGGCTCACGCTGCGGGCCGAGGGCGAGGCGCACCTGCCGTCGGCCTCCTCGGCGGCCTCGCCGGCCTGAGTCCGGTTCCTGACTGAGCCGACCGTCTGAACCGGAGGCCGTGCCGGGACAGTAATGAGCCAGTGACAGGCCAGTGATGAGGGGCGGGGCCACCTGAGTGGTGGGCCCGCCCCTTCGTGCTGCCGGCTCACGCTGCCGGCGGCGTCGCGGACCTCAGCCGGGCTGGTTGTCCTGGGTGGGCCAGGCGTTGTACACGCAGCCGCCGGCCAGGTCGTGGCTCTGCTGGGCCATGAGCGGGGCCTTGAGGCCGGCGCCGGCGCAGAACTCGTGCTCGTGGCCGAGGAAGTGGCCCACCTCGTGGTTGGTGACGTAGGTGCGGTAGGAGTCGACGTCGGGGTAGGTCACGGCGCCCCAGTTCCACCGGTCGGAGTTGATGACCACGTTGTCCCCGTTGCGGCAGCTCCACATGCCGCCGGTGTCCAGCGGTGAGCACAGGGCGTCGGCGCTGGGCGGCGTGGCGATGTTGAAGGTGAAGTCCGCGCTCGCGGGGTCGGCCACCGGCTGGAAGGACGTGTTCTGCGCGGTGGGCCAGCCGCGCTCGTCATTGAGGATGCGCTCCACGATGGGGGCTGCAGCCGCGGCGTCGACATGCGTGCCGCCCTCGACCCGCAGCACGTAGCGGTAGACGGTGGCGGCCGCGGGCCGGGAGACGGGCACGGCCGGCGCGATGGTCCAGCTGCCGTTGCCGACGGCGCCGGAGTGCGCGAAGCCCTCGGAGTCCAGCTGCGGGGACGGCAGCGCCGAGGCCGACGGCGTCGATGAGGCGGAGGGGGTGGCCGAGGCTGACGGCGAGGCCGCGCGGCTGGCGGACGCCCGGGCGGAGGGCTGGGCGGCGGCCTTGGCCGGGGTCGAGGACTGGTGTGCGGAGGAGCCCAGCGGCAGGGCGAAACCGGGGTGGAGCCCCCAGACCCGCAGTCCGACGACGATCAGGGCCAGCGCCACGACGAAGGTCGTGCCGTACAGGAGCCGGTTGCGGGTGCGACGCCGACGCTGCTCCCGGCGGGCGATGGCGAGTGCTCTTCGGCTGGCGGGATCGAGTGCTTCCGACGGACGGCGCTGCGGGGAGGGCCGGCCCTCGGGGCTGCGTCGATGACCGGCGGATGTTCGACGGCGTCCAGATGTCGACGACGAGGCGCGGCCGGGACGGGAGGGGCGCCGCGGCGGCTGCGGGGTCGAGGGACGCATACGACCATCGTAGGGGCGTGCGCCCGACCAACCCGCCGGGAGGCACCCCTGCGCGCCCAAGGTCACACGCGGTGTCGGGGCGCCGGCAGACCCCATGATCGGCGTCCAGCAGGCTTCTCGGTGCCTCCGGCCGCGCGTCGCCGGGTGAGGCTCAGACGATCTCGTAGCCGATGTCGGGGGCGAGCGTCTTCAGCAGGGCGTAGAGCGTGGCGTCGGCCAGCGGGGCGGTGTCCCGGGGCAGGGCCGGCAGGCTGTCGCGCGCGGGGGAGAACAGCACTGTCATCTCGCCCCCGGTCATCGTCGAGCGGGCGCGCAGGCCGTCGATGTCGGGCAGCTGAATCCGGATGGCCCGCGCCCAGGCCCGGCACGTCGAGCGCAGGGCGCTGTCGAGGCTGACCGAGGCTCCGTTGCGCAGCGCCCAGGTGCTGGTGAGATCGAGCAGGCGCAGCGGACGAGTCGCCTCCCAGACCTGCAGAAGAGGCATATCGCTGCGCGTGTCGATGACGCGGGTGTCGGCGAAGACCTCCGCCACGCACGTGAGCAGGTCGCCGGCGGTGTACAGGACCCCGTGCTCCGGATGCTCCCCCGTCGGCAGCGGGTGCGGATCCCAGCGGCATCGCGGGTGCGGCCCCCAGGTCCGCAGCTCGCCCCACGGTAGGGGGTGAGGGCTAAGCGCGAAGGCGACGCGGGCGAGCTCGGCGTGCTCCACCGTCACGATGTCCTCCGGGCGGGTGTGGAGCGTCGACGGCGGCTGCGGAGGATTCTTCGGTCGGGGACTCACCGGTGGTCCGCATCCGAGAGCTGCTGGACGACCGCCGCCGGGTCCCCGCCGGCGATCAACCACTGCGCGGGTGTCGCCCCGTCGAGCAGCTCGGGGTCCGACGTCGTCATCCGCGCCTCGATGGTGGCCGGCGTCAGCCCCTCGCGCAGGGCGGGCACCACCGTTGCCAACCCCGGGATCGGGCGGCCCTCATGGAACTGCCACGTGGGGAACCTCAGCGACCGCCCCTCGCGGTAGGCGTAGAGAGTGCGCCCGGCCGCTCGGGTGATCGTCGTCGTTGTCCGGCTGAGCAGGGTGGCGACCTGGCGGGTGCTCAGAGAGCGCGCCAGCGTGCAGGCCGCCTGGACGGCCTCATGCTGGGCGGTGAGCTGCTCGGCGTACGTGCGATCGGACAGGATGCGCTCCACTGTGCGGGCTGTGGACTTGCTGCGGCCGCGAGGGGTGGTTCGGGCCAGGAAGTCGGTCATGCCGGCGGACACCGGGCCGACGCCGCCCTGCGACGTGCGGGCAGTGGCCTCGCGCATCGCGTCTGCGAGCTCCTCGTCGCTGAGGTCGAGTTGGTCGAGCAGGCCGGCAAGAACAGTCATGGAACGAGGGTAATGCACCGAGCGTGCATGTGCATGCATCCATGATGCGTCTCGGTGACTCCTGGTGGGTCGGTGGCCTCGTTGTCAGAGAGGCTCGCGGTATGTATTTGAACCGGAAACAAGAATCTCGCAAGTGTTACACAACTGTGACCAATGTGGCGCTGCACTGCGAACCTGGATGAAGTCACCAAAGAGCCTGGGTGTCAACGGGAGGTTGCGGTGGCCAGCAATCCCAGCAGCCCCAACAGACCGCATGGTCGGGGAACTCTGTGCTGGTAGGAGCCGGTTAATTGTGTGAAAACCGAGACCAAGTCGTCACTCACGTCACGGGGAGGGCACGTGGAGGTCACACTTGAGCGGATTATTCCGATGAGGGCCTTTCTGCCTTGCAATTCCCTTACTGGAAGGTGCCATGATGCCGCCATGAACACTGTCAGTACCCCGACTTCGCCCCAAGCTGCCCCGGCTAGGCGGCGCGGACCCGGGCGCCCCCGAGCGGGTAGCGAGGACAAGCGAGCACGCATCCTCAATGAAGCCGTGGTTCTCTTCGGAGAGCACGGGTATGCCGGCACCTCCCTGGCCGACA